>Ga0209597_1000224_pt1 | contig 37740 bp, 38 predicted proteins | sample M_140625_MF_Meta_FD_187316 | JGI IMG/M metagenome (GOLD analysis project Ga0209597, IMG submission 187316) | Freshwater microbial communities from Lake Montjoie, Canada to study carbon cycling - M_140625_MF_MetaG (SPAdes) (version 2) | ecosystem: Environmental > Aquatic > Freshwater > Lake... | reverse complement strand
ATATAAATACTACTATATTTTGTTATAGCAAATAAATAGAGTAAAAAGAGTGTGTATTTATTATTTGCTATAACAAAATATAGTATTATTTATATTATTTATTCAGTGAATATACTGAATAAACCATTATATTAATTGACATTCTGTTATAGCAAGTTTTGTGAAAGGGTTTTGAATATGTTATACAGTGGAAGGACAACAATTTGTTTGCAATTGAGCTAGTAACCAGATATGTATGTCTCCTACAGTAAATGAACCAGTATACACTAATGGAATACCATGTAAACATAAACATAACGTGGGAACTACATATGTATAATGATGGACTGTACGTGGATACAAATATGCATCAATAGAAGCAACAACAACTTGATATTTTTGGTACGTACACAATAATGAAAGTTGTTCCATTACTTTCATCAACCATGGAGAATATGAAAAGGATGAATTATAATATAATAATAGAGTTGGTTGTGTTGTGACACTTAAAATGGTTTCATCTGTTAGTTGTATAACTAGAGAAGAGGATAAATCCATTGTACTTGACATTTTTTTATACTAGTACAATAAGATAATCTATATTTTTGTTATTCTTTCCATGTCGAAAATATCAAATCAGTTGTCAATTGTTTTTTCAAAGTATTTCGTAAAAACACCTAAGATTTACCTTGTCGACCGTTTTTATTTTGTCTTATTTTTCATTGTATTTATAAATATTATATCATTACGTATATTTTTAATTAAAAAAATAAAATATTTTATAATTATAAATGTCGGAACATCCATTACATGTTCGTATTAGTGAACTAAATTCATCTCTTTACGCATTGAATAATTTACATGCTGATGCAAAAAATGCAAAAAAGAAAAAAGAATACGAAGAGAGAATTAAGGAAACTAAAAGGTTAATAAATGATCTTAAAAAATTCACGCCAAGTGAGTATCGAAGGTATATTGATTCTAATCTAGGTAAAGCAATTAAGCGTAGATCAAAACGTTCGAAAAGATCAAAACGAACAAAATCAAAATCAAAATCAAAATCAAAATCAAAATGTATGTAATAAAAAATAAAACATAATGATAACTATTTCACAACCTTTTGTGAAAAGGTCTTACCCCAAAACTTGCTAATAACAGAATATAGTAGTACTTTTTATATTTATTAAGTATATTTATTCACTAAATAAACAATTGCTATTAATAAAATTTCACGGCTTTTTCACAAAAACCCGTACCAAAAATGTTACTATAACAGAATGTATGATGTTACAATACATTTACTCAGTATATTTACTGGATAAATAGTAAAATTACTACTAAAAACTGTTATAGTAAATAAAATTGAGTGATAAGATGGTGTAAAATTTGTTATAGCAAGTTTTGTGAAAAGGTCTTGAATTTAATCATAAATATAAAAAAAGTAAAACAATAAAACTCATCTTATAACAAACTTATGCTTTTTTTAATGATAAATATTACTTTTTTTCAACTGAAAAAAAATATGTTCATTATGTTATGTTTCAATTTTACTTATTTTCATCTACCCATTTTTTTATATTTTCTGCTTTACGTTCACCTTTAAAAACTTTTTCAACTACTAGTTTACCTTTTTCTGTCCATATTAATGTAGGAAATCCTGCTACTTTTCCTTTTTCTTTAATACCTGGAACGGTATCTCCATTTGCAATATAAAATGTAATAGTTGTATCTGTATTTTCATTCGCAGCACGATTGTATTCTGGTTTCATTTTCGTACAATAACCACACCATTCCGTACCAATAAAAAGAGGTCCTGATTGCTGTTGTTCTTTTACTAAAAAATCATCTGTTACTTCAATTGTTTTATTGACTACAGTTTCCACACCGTAATACGCTTTTTTATTTCCAAGTTGTTTAGTAGATGTAGATGTACTATGTACTTGATCTTTAATCCATTCAAGTACATTTTCTAGCGTTCTTTCCTTTTTTGTGTCACTAAAAAGTTTGGTTTCAGTAGGGGTCGTTATACATACTAATGTTGGAAATCCTGTAATGTGATAAGTAGATGCAAGTGATTTATTTTTATCACAGTCTACAGCATATAATGTAATTGTATCTTTTACTTTTGTTGCAAGTTCTGTATAAATGGGTTTAAATTCTTTACAATACCCACACCATGAAGCAAAAAATAAAACAATCATAGGAAATTTATCTGTATCTGTATCTTTAGGAAAGGTCGCTTCCGTTAGTTCAATTACATTACTATTCTCAAAAAAAGAACTTACTTTTTTAATACCACTATGATGATGGATATATGATGATGGTTTACGTGACTTAATGGATGGTTTACGTGATTTTTTAGATGGTGTATGGTGTGGTTTACATGACTTTTTAGATGACTTACGATATGGTTTACGGGATTTTTTATATGACTTACGAGATGATTTACGTACTTTTTTAGATAATGTACGAGATGGTTTATTTTTTTTACTACGTAATTGATTATTGCGTAATGATACAGTAGTAGATCTATTCTTTGGATTAAAACATACTCCATTATTCATATCAAATGATCCTTTAGGACATTTTCTGGGTGCTATATCATCACTATCTGATGCGCTATCATTTTCGTAATCGCTATCTTCAGTATCTGTTTCAGGAGTAGAATCTGTTTCTACATCTGACTCTTCATCTATCTGATCTTGAAACTGTATACGTCCACTCATTTTATTATATGAAGTAGATTAGTTTATTTTTATTATTTTATTCAAGGCCTTTTCACAAAAGGCCTTACCCCAAAACTTGCTATATCATAATGTTAATTAATATAATGATTTATTCAGTGAATATACTGAATAAATAATAAATATATTATTCTGTTATAGCAAATAAATGAGTAAAAAAGATGTGATTTTATTATGTTATGAATATAATACATAACAATCGTTATTTTTATTCAAGGCCTTAGTCCAAAACTTGCTATAACAGTCTGTTAATTAATATTTACCTTGTCGACCGTTTTTAAGAAAACATTATTATTAATTATTTTAATTAATAATGTACGTAAAAGCACTAATCATAATTATATAATCAAAAATACGAGCAAAATAAAAATGGTCGACAAGGTAAAATATACTCAGTACATTGATTGTAAACATCATAATTTTTGTTATCGTACCATTTTTGGTACGGGTTTTTGTTAAAAAGCCGTGAAAATAATAGTTACTTACGGTGCTTCATGCTTTGTTTCAATCGTAAATTCAGATGGTAATGTAGGTGGTTGCATCGTTTGTTGCTGTGTTGGAAGAATGCTAGACATTTGTTCTAGTAAACTGACAATATTTGGTGCTTTCGGATTTTTTAAGGCATTCATATAGGAATCCATCATATCAGTAGGTACCTTTTTCTTTTCTAAAAAGGATCGTTGTTGTTCTTCGTTTGAACGTTTTAATTTTTGTCCTCGTACCTTTTCTCGTAATTTTTCACGTAACTTTTCTTTAGTTGAATCTACGTTATCCATTCTGATTTTCTTTTATGAATGTATTTATTTTATTTCAATTTTCATTTTTTTATTGATTCGTTTTATTTTTATGGATTTTCTTCACGGCTTTTTCAAAAAAACCCGTACCAAAAATGTTACGATAACAGAATTTATGATGTTACAATAAATGTACTCAGTATATTCAATGAATAAATAGTAAAAGTACTACTAAAAACTGTTATAGCAAATAAAATTGAGTTGTGAGACGGTGATTTTCTTTTTCAAGACCTTACTCCGCTCAGGGCGGATACACCAACACTTTCTATAACATAATGTTTACCTTGTCGACCGTTTTAAAAAAAATAGAGTGAAAAAGCCGTGTTTTTACTCTTCTTTTTCTTCTTCCTCCTGTGCTAATTCTTCTTGAATAACATCCATTTCGTGTACTTGTTCTTCCGTAGGAAATAATGTAAAAAATAGTTGAAGTTGTTCTTTTGATAATAGTTTCAATCGTTTCTTCATGAGGTCAAGTTGATTGGTCTTCATACAATACAAAATTTCTTTATACCATTCCATTTCCATTGTTCTAGTAGACGTAACGGGTGTAAACAATGCTTTCCATTCAGAATCATCAAATTCACTAGACCATTCAGAATCCGTAGACCATTGTGGTTCTTCTTCTGACCAATCATCCATCGTCGTTTGTATCGTTTTATATGATCATTCATTTATGTTGTACATTTATTTCATTTTTTTTCTCACCATGATTAGTGTAGTGTCTATAGTTGATAATTAAAAAAAATATAATACGATTATTTTTATCGTAATCGTGTAATGATTAATTGAGCTGAAACAGCATTTGCACCTCCTAATGAGGTAGCGACAGTAATGGATCGTGCATTTCCTGTTGGATTTCGTACCGTCAGTACACTATTAACTGTTGTAGTAGTAATAATAGAACGCCCAATAATCATGTTGGTACCAACTGTACCTGATACAGTAAAGGGTTGTTGTATATTATTTATTGTTACTACTAATTGTGCTCCGCTAACATCAGTAATACCAACTTGATAATACACATCATACACACCAATTGGACCTAATCTAAAACTAGAAGTAGTTATTGGAACAATATCAGTTACGGAAGTAGAAGATACACGTGGAAATTGAATATCAGCCCCGACTACAATCGCTCCAGAGTTATCTGTAGGCATTAATGCATATGCATTCATATAAGATATGGTAGGTTGAAGTAATACAGCTTGATCATATACTGTTTTATTGATTTGTTCTACATAATCAAGTGTAGGATTTTGGATAATAACATTTTGAAAGGGAGAGGTCATTTTATTCAATCATAGAGAAGATAATAATTTGGGTTTGTTTATCAATGTCAAAGATATTCCATGGATGAAATTTGTTACATTCTATTACTATTTGAATGGACTCACATATTATTATATAAATCGTTATGATTATGAATGAATTAATTCCATAAAAAAAGTAATTATAAATATAATCATGTATCTATTATAAATGGATTATTACTGGTCATATGGAATAAATAGAATTCTATTTGATGATACACTACAAAAACTTATTACGGAAGCATATCATGATTATACAGAAAATAATAGTACATCCTTCATTGATTTATCTGTCGTTACGTTATATGAAGAATTTGCGCCTGATATTTCATATCGGGTTGATTTTAATAACAATACCATTACTATTAAAGATCATGATATGGTACAAGGTACATTTCCATTATATAAAGAGTCCAAAAAAATAAAAATAGAAGCATATGGTAAAAAAAAGAAAAATAACAAGAAAAAGAAAACAAAACACAGCAAGAAAGTGAAACACAGCAAGAAAGTGAAACACAGCAAGAAGAAATGTAATCATCAACACAAGAAACAGTAAAAGAAAGAAAAAAAGTTTTATAATTATTTGTAATTATAAAAAAATAAGTTATAACAACCATTTCTTTGCATACCTGAAAAATGGTTCTGCTTCATCCATTGTCCATACTTTATTGACGCCATCCCAACGACCACCTAGTACCTTAAATACGTCCCGATCCTCTTGCGAAATCATAAATACATGTTTTTTATTTGAAATATGTTTAGTACGTAAGTAAAAATAAATCTGAGCACACAGATTCGTATCAACATCTGCATGATGCAATCCCGTTGGAACAGAAATAGAACAATATTCCGCTAATGCCGCCAATTTACTCCATTTTCCTACTAATCGTTTACCCATCAACATAGTACAATCTTTCGTTTTCATGTTCCATTGAGCTACGGTTGATTCTTGTTTATAACGATACAATTCCGATAGAATCACATTGGAATCGTATTCCATATTATGTGCTACAAATGTATGAACACGAGGTAATAATTCACCCATGATCTGACACCATTGATGAATCGAGATTCCTTGTTCCATTGCCATGGTGTTTGTTATTCCATGAATAGCAATGACTTCGTCCGGAATAATGAATCCATCCGGTTGAATAATCATACATTTTTTTTCAACACACGTCGTGGATCCGGATTCATCCATTTTATACAATTCATAGGCAAATTGAACCAAACGAATACCAGACCATTTGTCACTATGAGAAACCGGATACAAGGGAATAGTTTTTCCAGTGGTTTCTGTATCAAGTACGCAAATGTATGTTTCGATTTTTGATGACAAAAGTTGTTCATCTGCTGCTGGTAACGGTAGCGACTGATTGTTGTTTTCTACAATCTGGTATAATTGTTCGGGATACAAATGTAGTTTATGTAGTCGAGTAATAATTCCAGATGCGGTCCGATGATGAAGTTCACAAATATCATGGATGGATGTTTGTTGTTTGAATTCCATGGTTAATTGTTGATCTTCTTCCGCCGTCCATTTTTGACCTTTTCGAGTTGACGTCGTCATGAGTAATGTGAATGAAGGATTAGTAACATTGTTTTATTTATTCATTTTTACACACGACTTTTTCACAAAAACCCGTACCATTTTTGGTACGATAACAGAATGTATGATGTTTTACCTTGTCGACCGTTTTCAATAAAATAGTATTTTTAATTGTTTTAATTAAAAATATAAGTAAAAACAAGATAGATACATAATTATATAATAGTTGTAAATACAATGAAAAATAAGAGAAAATAAAAACACGGCTTTTTCACAAAAACCCGTACCAAAAATGTTACTATAACAAAAATTATGATGTTACAATAAATGTACTCAGTATATTCACTGAATAAATAGTAAACATACTACTAAAAACTGTTATAGCAAATAAAATTGAGTAATAAGATGGTGTTTTTACACACACCCTTTTCACTCTATTTATTTGCTATAACAGAATATAGTATTATTTATATAGTTCATGTTCATTCAGTGAATAGATAAGTAATAGTAATTAAATTTCTGTTATAGCAAGTTTTGGGGTAAGGCCTTTTGTGAAAAGGCCTTGTTTTTACATGATTTGTCATCTTTTTATTATTTATTTTTTTTATCTTATACTATTTATAAAAAATGGCAATTGGTGATAAATGCCCAATAGGTTCTTCAGTTACCAATGAAGATTTTCAAAAAGCAATACAAAGCGTACCGTGTTATAAAAATTGTTCAGTATTAGAAAATGAAATTGGAACAGGTTGCGTTCCAGGACATTTTGGTGGTAAGACACATGATAGAGAACCAGTTGCTCGACTTGGTAAAAAAAAGTCCCGTGCTAAAAAACACACATCTCATGGTAAAAAACACACATCTCATGGTAAAAAACACAAGTCTCATAGTAAAAAACACAAGTCTCATAGTAAAAAACACACATCTATGTGATATGAATAAACATAGATTGAATTGTAACGAGGTATCAATTTCATTATATTATATCACGGCTTTTTCACAAACACCCGTACCATTTTTGGTACGATAACAGAATTTATAATGTTACAATCAATTCACTCAGTATATTCACTGAATAAATAGTAAAAGTACTACTACAAACTGTTATAGCAAATAAAATTAAGTTATAAGACAGTGTATTATATTTCAACGTTATGAAATATAATTTCTAAATCTACATTACTGAGCTGTAATTGTAAATAATGGAGTAATAAACGATATTGGATTACTAATAGAAGAAAACATACCATTAGCATCAATTGAAATAACATAATTAGTATTTTCAGCACCTAGATTATAAAATTCTATACTTGAATTAGGTGCTACATTCCAATTAATTGTACATGATTGACCTGGATTTATTGAATCAATTAAATATCCTTGTGGACCCCAAGGTGTAGGTCCAATAGTTTTAGACCAAATCGTATTGCTTGTAATACTTGCTGTGCCTGAACCACTAGCAATAAAAAACCCTAAACCAGATGTACTTACTACATTATTAGTAGTAGTTGGAGCACCTGTAGCTACACTTGATATATTCGTTATTGTCCAACTATGTCCAGATGTCATGTAAGAAGGATTTCCTGTTGAAAGATTTGCTAATAAGTTATATGTACCACTCGTTGTAGGAGTCACACTAGAAGAAGGACTTGATGAAAGACTAGGTCCATATGAATTTGTGGCTGTTACAGTAAACGTATATGCTGTTCCATTTGTTAATCCAGAAACAATAATGGAGTTAGATATATCCGAGTTTGTTATATTACCTGGTGAAGAGGTAACAGTATATGTTTGAATTGGTAGTCCACCAGTATTCGTAGGTGGGTTAAAAGTAACAGTAGCTTGTCCATTTCCAGCTTGGGCTGATATACTTGTAGGTGGATCTGGACTACCAAAAGGAGTAACACTAGTAGGAGTAATACTAGAAGAAGGACTAGGTCCATATGAATTTGTTGCTGTTACAGTAAAGGTATATGCTGTTCCAATTGTTAATCCAGAAATAATAATAGGACTAGTTGTACCAGACTTTGTTATATTACCAGGTGAAGAGGTGACAGTATACGTTTGGATTGGTAGTCCACCGGTATTAGTAGGTGCATTAAAAGTAACAGTAGCTTGTCCATTTCCAGCTTGGGCTGATATACTTGTAGGTGGATCTGGACTACCAAAAGGAGTAACACTAGAAGAAGGACTTGATGAAAGACTAGGTCCATATGAATTTGTTGCTGTTACAGTAAAGGTATATGCTGTTCCAATTGTTAATCCAGAAATAATAATGGGACTAGATGTACCCGAGTTTGATATATTACCTGGTGAAGAGGTGACAGTATACGTTTGGATTGGTAGTCCACCGGTATTCGTCGGTGCAGTAAAAGTAACAGTAACTTGTCCATTTCCTGCTTGGGCTGATATATTCGTAGGAGGATATGGGACCGTGGTAGATCCACCACCACCAGAACTATTATTAGAAGATTTTATACTAAATAAAATAATTGCACCTAATACAAGTAATCCACATACTATATATAATACAATTTTAACAGTATGATTTACTTTTTTAAATAATAGAATTGTAGTAGTAATTATCAAAACAAACAAAATTAATAATACAATACCTATAATAATATTGGAATTCATTTATTTACTATTATGATATTTTTTTAATTTTTTAAGATGGTTTATTTTCTTATATTTTTTACCTTGTCGTCCGTTTTAATTTTCTCTTGTTTTAATTTTATTTACAAATATTACATAGTGATTTTACGTATATTTTTAATTACAATAATTAATAATACTATTTTATTTAAAACGGTCGACAAGGTTTAACCCAGGACTAGATGCCAAAAGTAATCATATTAGAAGGACTTGACGAAAGACTAGGTCCATTTGAATTTGTGGCTGTTACAGTAAAGGTATATGCTGTTCCAATTGTATTTAATCCAGAAACAATAATGGGACTAGATGTACCAGAGTTTGAATTATTACCTGGTGAAGAGGCAACAGTATATGTTTGGATTTGTGATCCTCCATTATTTGTAGGTGGGTTAAAAGTAACAGTAACTTGTCCAATTCCTGTTATGGTTGCTGATACATTCGTAGGAGGATTTGGAACCGTGGTAGATCCACCACCACCTGAACTATTATTAGAAGATTTTATACTAAATGAAATAATTGCACCTAATACAAGTACTCCACATACTATATATAATACAATTTTAACAGTATGATTTACTTTTTTTAATAATAGAATTGTAGTAGTAATTAGTAAAACAAACAAAATTAATAATACAATACCTATAATGATATTGGAATTCATTTATTTACTATTATGATATTTTTTTATTTTTTTAATTTTTTAATTTTTAAACTTTTTATGAGGGTTTATTCAAAGTCTTTTGTAAAAATACCTTACCGCAAAACGTACTATAACATAATTTACCTTGTCGGCCGTTTTCATAACGCTGAAATATAAAATTTACTGATCCACATTATTGAACTGTAATTGTAAATAATGGAGTAATATATGATGGACTATTATTAATGTCAATAAATTTACCATCAGGACCAAGTGAAATATAATAGCTAGCTAGTAGGTATGTTATAAAAAATAACACTTGAATTAGGTTGTATATTCCAATTAATTGTACATGATTGACCTGGAGGTATTGAATCAATTAAATACCATTGACCCCACGGTGTAGGTCCAATAGTTTTAGACCAAATCGTATTGCAAGCAATAGTTGCTGTACCTGAACCACTAGCAATAATAAACCCTAAACCATAATCACTTACTACATTATTAGTAGTGGTTGGAGCAACAGTAGCAACACTTGATATATTCGTTATTGTCCAACTATGTCCAGATGTCATGTAAGAAGGTTTTCAAGTTGAAAAATTTTATAATAAATTATATGTAGGATTAGATGGGTGCAATCTGTGCAGTTGTTTCTGAATTATTTGAATAATGACCACCTCTATTCATTGCTTTTACAGTAAATGTATATGCTGTTCCACTTGTTAATCCAGTAATTGTAATAGGACTAGATGTACCCGACTTTGTTATATTACCTGGTGAAGAGGTAACAGTATATGTTTGAATTGGTGATTCGCCTGTATATGTCGGTGCAGTAAACGTAACAGTAACTTGTTGATATCCGGCTTGGACTGATATATTCCTAGGAGGATCTGGGAGACTAAAAGGAGTCACACTAGAAGAAGGACTTGATAATAGAATAATTCCATCTGAATTTATGGTTGATACAGTAAACGTATATGGTGTTCCATTTGTTAATCCATCGACAATAATCGGACTAGATGTACCCGAGTTTGTTCTATTACCTGGTGAAGAGGTGACAATATACGTTTGGTTTGGTGATCCGACTAATACCGTCGGTGCAGTAAAACTAACAGTAACTCGTTCATATCCAGCTTGGACTAATGTAATCGTAGGAGGATCTTGGGCACTAAAAGGAGTCACACTAGAAGAAGGATTTGATGAAAGACTAGGTCCATATGAATTTGTGGCTGTTACAGTAAACGTATATGCTGTTCCATTTGTTAATCCAGAAACAATAATGGAGTTAGATATATCCGAGTTTGTTATATTACCTGGTGAAGAGGTAACAGTATATGTTTGGATTGGTGATCCGCCGGTATTTATCGGTGCAGTAAAAGTAACAGTAGCTTTCCCATTTCCTGCTTGGGCTAAAATATTCGTAGGAGGATCTGAGGCACTAAAAGGAGTCACGCTATAAGAAGTACTAGATGAAAGACTAGGTCCATATGAATTCGTAGCTGTTACAGTAAAGGTATATGCTGTTCCATTTGTTAACCCAGAAACAATAATTGGACTAGATGTACCCGAGTTTGATTTATTATCTGGTGAAGAGGTGACAGTATACGTTTGGATTGGTATCCCACCGTTATTAGTCGGTGCAGTAAAAATAACAGCAGCTTGTTTGTTTCCAGCTTGGACTACTGTAATCGTAGGAGGATCTGGGGCACCAAAAGGAGTCACACTAGAAGAAGGACTTGATGAAAGACTAGGTCCATATGAATTTGTGGCTTTTACAGTAAACGTATATGCTGTTCCATTTGTTAATCCAGAAACAATAATGGAGTTAGATATATCCGAGTTTGTTATATTACCTGGTGAAGAGGTAACAGTATAGGTTTGGATTGGTAGTCCACCTGTATTCGTAGGTGGATTAAAAGTAACAACAGTTTGTTTATCTCCGGCTTGGACTGATGTAATCGTAGGCGGATCTGGGGCACTAAAAGGAGTCACATTAGAAGAAGGACTTGATGAACGACCAGTCCCATATGAATTTGTGGCTGTAATAAAAAACTTATAAGATATTCCACTTGTTAATCCAGAAACAATAATCGGACTAGATGTACCCGAGTTTGTTATATCACCTGGTGAAGAGTTCACAGTATAGGTTTGGATTGGTAGTCCACCTGTATTTGTCGGAGCAGTAAAAGTAACAGCAACTTGTTTATATCCGGCTTGGACTAATGTAATCGTAGGAGGATCTGGGGCACCAAAAAGAGTCACACTAGAAGGACTTGATGAAAGACTAGTTCCATATGAATTTGTGGCTGTTACAGTAAAGGTATATGCTGTTCCATTTGTTAATCCAGAAATAATAATGGGACTAGATGTAGCCGAGTTTTTTATATTACCTGGTGAAGAGGTAACAGTATATGTTTGGATCGGTGATCCGCCGGTATTTGTCGGTGCAGTAAAAGTAACAGTAGCCTGTCCACCTCCAGCTTGGACTGATGTAATTGTGGGAGGATCTGGGACCGTGGTAGATCCGCCACCACCAGAACTATTATTAGAAGATTTTATACTAAATGAAATAATTGCACCTAATACAAGTACTCCACATACTATATATAATACAATTTTAACAGTATGATTTACTTTTTTAAATAATAGAATTGTAGTAGTAATTAGTAAAACAAACAAAATTAATAATACAATACCTATAATGATATTGGAATTCATTTATTTACTTTTACTATTATGATATTTTTTTATTTTTTTAATTTTTTATGAGGGTTTATTTTGTTAAAGTAAATAAAATTATCCCTGTACCATTCGTAATATTACATGTACATGGATAAAAATGGTTCTGGTTTTTTTACTTTTTGTAACTCTTGTACTGCTGTCACAATATCTTCCGATGTAATTCGTTTTTTGTCTCCGTCCGGTAATAATAAGACTCGTTTCCCATGTTTTATCTTGACAAGTGTTATCATATTTTCAATACTACCTGCATTATTGTTAAATAATTCCTTGTGAGAATGAATCGATTGAAGTACGGTTTCGCCTACTGTATCGTCATATGTCCAATTTGATTGAGTTACTTGTAATAAAAAAATGTCTCGTAATTGTTCAGGTGTATAGGGTTCAATTGTATGGTACCACATGAAGCGTCTTCGTAATCCTTCGTTATAGGTAAAAAAACATGATTCAATTTCATCCTTGTATCCAGCAATGATCATCATGATTTCGTTACGATGTTCTGATAAAAATAACGTAATGGTGTCAATTGCTTCTTTGGAAAAACTATCATTTTTGTCTTTATTACCAAGACTATATACTTCGTCGATAAAGATAACACCACCCACGCACATTTCTAACAATTCTTGTGTTTTGATCGACGTATGTCCTAAATACTCACCGATTAAATCGTCTCGTCGAGCTATTTCAAAGATTGGATCATCTTCATCGTCATTTGATTTGATGACATGTAATTTGGAAAACATGCTACCAATCAGTTTCGCAATGGTAGTTTTACCTGTTCCAGGTGGACCATAAATCACTGTATTTAAATACATGTTACTGCCTTCATGCAAATGTTGCATATAAAATACGAGTTGTTCAAATAAACTTTTTTTAATCGTATCAAGACCAATTAATGTATGTAATTGTGTTAATTCTTGTTTAATGGACATGAGTAGTGGTACGTTAATATTTACATACAGTACTTCTTCCGTTGCTAAACGAAGTAAATCGGATAATGATTCTAATCTACCATCATACGTTGGTATACTTGTTTTTTTGCGCCCTCTTTTTTTAGGCAGCGGTTTTGTTTTTACTTTTGCTAGTGCGGGTGAGGGTACAGGATGTTCTTCCGTATCGTCTTTCTGCTCATTATCGTCAATATTAAATACAAATGTAATTTGCTGTTGTTTCGGCGATCGTCTCGTTATCGGCATTTTTTCATAAACTACCTTATCATAAAAGAGTTTAAAAAAATAGAAACGATTTTTTTACATGACAAAAAAATAAAAAAATAAACGAATGGTGATCGATTTTTTTATAGAGTTCTAAAAAAATCAGTGTTTTACATATTTAAATATATAAAAACAAAATATTATCTAATTCTTATACTAAATATGTCGAATTATAGAGGTATTTATGAAGAGGACGATGATTCGATGTATTCAGCAGCACCAGAAGATAATCCAAGTCCTATGACAGCATATTCATTTACACGTTCGAGACCAGGAACTGGTTTCGGAAATAAAGCACCCTTACAACAAATGGTTGAATTAGATTCACCGTTACCTGTGATGCCTCATTATAGTAGTGAAGCAAAAAAAGTACCACAGTTTTATAACAGATACGCACAAGAACAACAACAACCGACCACATCACAGTTTTATAAGAGACAATCAAATCAAGTCACTATGAAACAAGCATCACCACAATTACAACAAGAACTTGAATTACAACAAGAACTTGAATTACAACAAGAACTTGAATTACAACAAGAAATTCAATTACAAAGAGAATTTGAATTACAACAACAATTTCAACATGAACTTAAACTACAACAAGAACTTGAATTACAACAAGAACTTGAATTACAACAAGAATTTGAATTACAATTACAACAACAATTACAACAACAACAATTACAACAACAACAATTACAACAACAACAATTACAATTACAACAACAACAATTACAACAACAACAATTACAATTACAACAAGTGATGCAACAACAAGTGATGCAACAACAAGTACCCCAGCAATTACAACAACAACAATTACAACAAGTGATGCAACAACAAGTACCCCAGCAATTACAACAAGTGATGCAACAACAAGTACCCCAGCAATTACAACAAGTACCCCAGCAATTACAACAAATGATGCCTCAACAATTACAACAAATGATGCCTCAACAACAAGTCCCTCAACATTTGCAAGAAGTACCTGAATACTTACGCCAAGTACCACAACAAATACAGAGTGTACATCAATTACAATCTCATCAATTACTACAATTACAAAGAGAAAATATGGCTGATATAGATGTAAATAAAACAATTCCGATACCAAAATATCCTATTGAGAAAACAGTACGTTTTGTTTTACCTGAAACATTATAAAAAATGAAAATAAAAAAGAATCGAAACAAAAGGTACTGCTTAACCGTACCATGTCAAAGATTACTGAATTTATCAACATTGTCAACAAGACTTATTTTAACAATGAAAAAGAATCGGAATTACGTCAATTGTATGAATCGATTGAGGAAAACAAACCAGAATTGAAAACAAATTCATCTCCCCCTGTTGTATCACAGAAATCGTTGTGCACGTTTATCATGAAATCTGGTTCTCGCAAAGGAGAAGCATGTGGTAAAGGTTGTATGAAGAACAATGTACTTTGTTCTCTTCATAAAGAAAAACCAGTGGAAGAAAAGAAAGACCATGTAGAAGATAAAGAAAAGAATACTTCTGTCGTTACTGATTCTACCACAGGAAAGATGGAAGAAAAGAAAGTACAAAAAGTTCAAAAAGAGAAAAAAGATAAGGTAGTACCCACGGAACCATGTAAATCTGTATTCAAAACCGGTGATCGTATCGGTCAAGTGTGTGGGGATATGACAAAATCGTGTCCCCACCAAAAACCCATTCATATTCGCAAATGTGGTGAATGGTCTATATTAACGGGAACAACAGTTGTGTTTGATAAGAAGCGACAGGTTATTATCGGCTACAAACAAGATGATAAACACATTTTTGAAGAAAACGACGAGGTACGTACTGCATGTATTACATATGATTTGCTTTTTAGCAACGTAACGGTATAAATTTTACTAGTAAAAACTAGTAAAATAATGTTATTGATCATTACCATAATAATTCTAATGCATAATATCCAGGAGATCCTTTTCTAGAAGAATCTTTTTTATGTCGTATATGATACAATCGTTGTCTTTCTTTTGCCAAGGATTTATTTTTTTTAGAATAAGTTGTAAAATCATCATACCCTAATGCCCCAATTGATGCTACTTTTTTACCATGTTTATACACATCAATTTTTTTACCTTTACGTGTTGATAAACGCACTTCTACACCTAAACGTTTTGCTTTTCGTTTTGTATACGAACTAATATGATAACCCATTCTTTATCATATGAAAACAATGTAAATAAAAAAAAATAAGACACCGTCTTATATCTTATAACTTAATTTTATTTGCTATAACAGTTTTTAGTAGTACTTTTACTATTTATTCAGTGAATATACTGAGTACATTCATTGTAACATCATACATTCTGTTATCGTAACATGTTTGGTACGGGTTTTTGTGAAAAAGCCGTGAAATAAAAGTACCATGATACAAAAAAATGCTTCAGACAGGGATCGAACCTGTGCTCCTTGCGGAAACCGATCTTGAGTCGGTCACGTTAACCACTCCGTCACTGAAGCGTTACTAGTATTATGAAATTTTTTTATATATATAAAAATAAATCTCATAATAAATGGAGACGTTCTTATCATGTTGGATCGAGAAAAAGAAACGAAATGTTTTTTATTCATTGTTTAATGAATGGGATCGTCGTTTTCTTACGTGTGATGAAAAGAGAATATATATTTTTACCGAAAAAAAACAACCCTCTCATCTTATCTTACTACACGATATTGATTTTATACTATCAGAAAATGAATGTGAATTCACGATTATTACATCAAAACGGTCGTTTATGTTACGTGTCATTACTAATGAACAACGAGATACATGTGTACAGTTTATTACCTCTATGAAAAAAAAAGTGGAAGAAGAAAAAAAACAACGACTAGAAAAAGCAAAAGAAGACTTAAATAATTATGTTTCTTCCTTACGCTTGGAATCTATTTTTAGACATTTTCGAAATGAAAATGATTCAGAAACGGAATGAATAAAAAAAACAGAAATGTAATTTCAAGGCCTTTTCACAAAAGGCCTTACCCAAAAACTTGCTATAACATAATTTTAATTATTATTACTTATTTATTCAGTATATTCACTGAATAAATTATATAAATACTAGTATTTTCTGTTATAGCAAATAAATAGAGTGAGAAGGATGTGTGTTATTTATGTAGTATCTACTACATAAATAATAATTAATATGAATTGTACCTTGTTTTAATCATCCAATAATAATTCAGTAAATGCTGACGTGATCGAACTAATTGTCGTCATACGTTTACGTTCATTGGACACATGACGTACCACACCATCATAAATTTTACATTGAATACTAATTTTGCTGCCAATATAGACATTATCAATCTTGATCGCACCACGAAACTTGAAATGTTTCTTTCCCATAAATTCCAAGGGTGAAATTTTAATCGGTTCACCATCTTCTCCATATTGACCATCAAGAAAGAATTCCGTAACAATTTGAATACGCATGTCCGATGGATCTTCTTTGTTGTAGATTTTCTTTTCCATGAGTTTAGGTGAAAAATACCACAAGTTACCTTTGGGGTTACCATCTTCGTCTACGGCTTGTTTCATGGGATTTAATGCTTTCAAATCATTCTTGTCCAGTGTGGGTTTCTTAATTTCCTTTTTAATGGAAACAAGATGATCCTTGATTTTTTCAATCAATCCCGTAAATTGTTTGATAAACGCAACCTGTTCTTGTTGATCTTCAGGTGTAGCATTCATATCTACAAGGGACAAACTAACGTTATGATTCGTCGCAACACCCGCTTCATTCGTAAACTCCTCTACACCAAACGAATGACAAAAAAATGGAATACTAAATACAAATTCACCCACACCCGTATCATTCTTATGACCGATATTTAATTTGTAGTATTTAATGGTTTTATTGCCTTGTTGAATTTCAACTTCTTGGGGGGCATCAAAAATAACATTGGAAAGATTTAATTGAGGTAAGTCAATCAGTTCAGTAAAACGGGGGCTAATCTTGGAAATGCGTTTGGTGGTCATATTTGTCTGGTTGTCGGAAGTAATTGAAATAGATAATCTTTTATTTTGATTTTCATTTTTTATGCATTATCATTTTTTAGTATGATTTTTTATATGATTACTCAAGGCTTTTTATGAAAAAACCTTACCCAAAAATTTGATATAATCAAGTACTATCAATATGTTGTTCTTTATTTAACTAACACTTATTCTTTATCAAAAAATATACATATATTGTTGACATTACATTTTTTTATTAAAAAATAATAAAAAAATAGTATATTACTAAAAAAGTACCATGTCATCCATTGAACACTATATGAAATCAAAAAAAGGAAAAAAATACTTGAAGCATAAGATTACAAAAAATATGAAAGAATGGAAAAAAGGTAAATGGGTTTCACAAAAACAAGCGCTAGCAGTATCCTATTCACAAACACGAAAACATTATAAAGAAATGTCACGAAAAAAACGAATGAATAAACGCCGATCCACTTCCAAAAGAAGAACGAGTATGAAAAAATAATCTTGTACGTAATTTATTTTTCATATGTATGTATAAAAAATAACACTGTTTTATAACTCAATTTTATTTGCTATAACAGTTTTTAGTAGTACTTTTACTATTTATTTCGTGAATATACAGAGTACATTTACACTGTCTTATAACTTAATTTTATTTGCTATAACAGTTTTTAGTAGTACTTTTACTATTTATTCAGTGAATACACTGAGTACATTTATTGTAACATGTTTGGTACGGGTTTTTGTGAAAAAGCCGTGTACATTTATTGTAACACCATACATTCTGTTATCGTAACATGTTTGGTACGGGTTTTTGTGAAAAAGCCGTGGTATTACACCATTTGTTCAGTTACGAATTGTAGTAATTGACTAACGCTGTACCTGGATTCTACATCCTTGATGAGACATTTTCGCATCACATTTATAGCTACGGCATAGTCGGAGGAATCGATTGTTGCTGTATGAATACGATCAAGTCCTTCTTCCAAAATTATTTTGTTTATTGCTTGTGAATTTGTATCACTCATCATAAACAATTGCTTTCCCCATATCATTTCATAGATGATGCATCCAAGTGCCCAGACATCACTTTTTTCACCATGTTTTTGTACTCCATCTCGTACAACCGCTTCATATGAACGATATTCACTAGTAGTAATTATCATGTACCCACTATTAATTTTACTTTGAAAATAGGGTCTAGTAATTGTATCAAGTGATTCTACCGTTCCCAAATCCAAGATCTTGAATAATCTACGTCCATTGGGTTGAAGCGTATATCCAATGTTTTCGGGTTTCAAATCAAAATGTACTAGTTTACACTCATTATGAAGATACGCTAGTCCTGTAAGCAGTTGTTGTATACAATCTACTATTTCTGGTATAGTCAGAGTAGAATGATATGGAAAATCAACTAGTTGTAATATATCATCATCCACTCGTTCCATGGCAATGTATGCACATCGTGTGCTTTTTTCTTCATCATCATCATTCCATGTATCAAAGACTGATGTGAAGTGAGGATGACCTTGTACTTTACGTAACCATTTGATTTCTACTTCTGCATAACAAGAGTATTGTGGGTAATATTTTTTGACAGCGACTTTTTTATGAATCGGATGGGTCGCATGGTACACTATCGAAGTAGAACCATTACCGATTTCTTCACCAAGCGTATACATGATACGTGGTGAAATAAAGGACAGATCAACATCATCCCATGAAAATTTACGAAAAGAAATTTCATCTACTTTTGATGGTGTTGTTGTTGTAGGAAACATATTATTTATAGAATGTAAAGTATTATTTTAATTTCACAGCTTTTTGTGAAAAAACCGTGTTTTTATATCAATATTCTTACTCTTACTTTTACTAAAAATGAAAGTACATAAACAAATACTTCATAGGTACCTATGGAGCAGATCATCAGTGCACAAACTATGGAAAAAAAAGAGCAAGATCAATTAAAGCAAGTTGAAACAAAGAAACCAGACCAATACCAACAGAAAGAAAAAAAGAAACGAGAAAAAAGGGAAAAAAAAGAAAAACCGATTCCAACGCCATTATTCGTCCATGATATTACCCATTTTTTTACTACATCAGATCGGTCCGGTAATGATGAAGCCAATAAAATTCGTGAACGTATTTTACAAGTTATTTCTACTGTCCCACTTGAATTTATAGCTAATGAACAATATGGTCCATTATGGCAGACTGTTCATGATAAATGGGAAGAAATGATCCGACATATTGCCGTCACCACACACATTAGTGAATACACTCATACTACCATTACAATGTATGGTGGAAGAACCTATCATTACGACGCAATGCTCTCTTATTATCATCATCAGACGTGTGTTGCCACAAGAAAAATAGAATTTAAGAATGGTGGAACAACCGTTGATGAATTACCTCAATTTTTATCATTACAAACCAAATGTGGTCTTTTGCCTTTTCTGTATGAATTATTTTATTATGAACGATATTTAGATCAGTACCTAGCGTGTGATTCAGGTATTACGGAACCAAAACCAACCCTACAAGTGTATCAAAAACAGATTAGTAAAACCAAGTATTCGTGTTTGCCTTTTTTTGCTCAACTAAAAGAAAGAGAGACCATTAATGTAGTAGAAAAAAAAGAAATTGTTAATCGTTCCATTACCGATTATCTTGAACAATATGGGGCGCAGATTAACGTGGATTCGTTTTATCAAAAAGTAGCATCAACGCAACAAGATAAATTATTTATTATGTGGTCACAAGGAATGTTTCATATGGATACGATGACAGTTGAACCCATGACATTTCATTCGATTGTTAATGGAAATGTCATTCAATTACAGTCTGGAGCAACAGGTACAATGTATCGTTTATTGTTACGATGGAGAAATCATAAAGGTGTATTGAATCCAGCGTTTCAAATTAGTATGATACGAAATAAACAACCACAGTTTAACCCATCACTTTTCATTCATCCATAAATCATATCACGGCTTTTTCACAAAAACCCGTACCAAAAATGGTACGATAACAAAATTTATGATGTCACAATAAATGTAGTCAGTAATTCACTGAGTAAATAGTAAAAATACTACTAAAAATTGTTATAGCAAATAAAATTAAGTTATAAGAAGGTGAATCATATCATTCATATTCTAATCTAATTCTATTTTTCATAATTATGAAATTATGAAATACAAACGAAACGGATAACAATAAATACGTAACTAAAAAAATGAATTCAAGCAATCGTCCTAGTAATAGTTATATAACATGTCAACTTTTTCCTCTATGAGACAAATTATTGAAGATGATGAAGAAGAGGAAAAAAAAGAAATAGAAACAATCACTGAATTTCGTACTACCTCCACACAATTTCATTCCATATTATCCAAACAAGAACGATTGGATCAAGGTATTTTTTTTACTCCTAGAAAAGCACGAACAATATTATTTGATACACTTAAACGAATTGGTATTGTGCCACGATCCATATTAGAACCATCGTTTGGTACAGGTGAGTTTTTATTGGATGCGAAACGATTGTATCCCGACGCTCAATTATGGGGGGTGGAAAAGAATGAACAATTGTTTCACTCTGTTACATGCCCCGATAGTCAACTAACGTGTGGTGATTTTCTTCAGTGGAAAGGAGTTGTCGATCTAGTCATTGGCAATCCACCCTATTTTGTGATGAAAACCGATGGTCTTTCTGTAAAAGAAAAACAAGAATCTAGTAAAACCTATGAAGCTTGTATGACTGGTCGTCCTAATATTTATATTTTATTCTTGTACAAGTGTTTGACCGAACATCTTGAAGAAAACGGTATCCTCGCTTTTATTATCCCAACTTCATTATACAATTGTGTCTATTACCAACCCATGCGTAATTACATTCATACCCATACCACCATTTTACATATGGAAACCTTGACAAAACCAGGATTTTTTGAAACAGGACAAGAAACCATGTTACTTGTATTACAAAAAGGAAAACAACATGATGATTATATTTTTACAGCAAACACAGGAAAAATTTATTTATCTCCTTTTTACAAAGAATTACGTGAATGTACAAAACATACAACTACATTAGTACAATTGGGTTTTGGTGTCAAAACTGGAAATGTGGTATGGAATCAAGTCAAAGATAAATTATCGGATGAAGGGACACTGTTAATTTATTCCAGTAATATTACAAATTGTAGATTAGAACTGGGTAATTTACATGGTGACACAAAAAAACAATATGTAACTGATCTTGATAAACCAACAATACATGGACCAGTGATTCTTGTGGAACGAGGGTACGGTAATTCGTTCCATTTTAATTTCGTACGAGTTGATTTACCATCATTTTATGCAGAAAATCACTTGAATGTCATTTATCCAAAAACAAAGGAAGCGGAGCAACATTTTGATACAATTAGTAACAGTTTTCAAGATGAACGTCATATGAAGTTTATTTCGTGGTTTCTAGGGAATGGATCGTTACCAGCATCGGATTTAGAAACAATTATACCTATATTTATCTAGGAAGGGAAGGGTATTATATTTCACAAGACTTTACCCAAAAACTTATTATATTCTGTTATAGCAAATAAATGGAGACACAACCTTGTCCAGTAGATTGTGTTGTAAGTGATTGGGGTGACTGGAGTACTTGTTCTGCTCAATGTAGTGTCACCATCTCCGGACAAACTAGAAATCCGTCTCAATATCGATCTCGGTCCATTACAGTTGAATCACTAAATGGTGGCGCCTTATGTCCATCAGAGCTACAACAAACACAATTTTGTAATCAAGTCGATTGTGCCACCTATTGTAATAAATACAGTACATGTCCTGCAATAGCATCACAGATTATTAATGTATGTTTAGAAACACAAGGTAATTTTTGAGGTAATTATGGACCACCATCATGTTAATTACTAAAATAAAATTTACTTTCTATTCTTATTCGTTTATACTTTTTTTACACAAGGGACATTCCGAAGACCGTTCCAGCCAACTTTCAATGCCTAAACAATCGGTTTGTCCCATTCGATCTTTACTGTGAAAGGTATGTAAACAAGGTAACGTAATAACATATTGTTGTGCTACGATATTATCTTGACAAATACAACAGACTTGATCTGGTAGGGTTCTTGGTACTTGATACCGTTCAAATTGTATTGGTTCTCGGTGTTCTGGTTCTCGATAGTCCATATTCGGTATAGAAACAGTGGGTACCCGCATTAATTGTTCATATAATAGTAATTGAATTTCATTGGGATACCGTCCTTCTGTAATGACATACAATGCAATGGCATATAAACTTTTACATGTATGTATTTTACCGTATTCTCGTATGGAATAAATGACAAGTGGAAGAGCATCATCATATGAAATATAATAGGGACATGATACGTCACATGGATGAAAATGATATCGTATTATATCTTCGATACGAGGGTGGGGAAGGATTTCTTGACGATAGGTACGTAATTGAGTGCATAATTCAGTGGTCGTTTTTTTACAACCCCATTTGGACATCATATATTTATTTTCTTCCGAATAGTTCATATAACCTACTACATCGGAAAATAATTGTCCCAATAATCGATCCATCTTACGTTTTCCTTATGTATTTAACTCGATAGTTTTTTTTCAAAAATCTGTTACATGGTATAATAATATTTCTTATGGTATAATATTATCAATACTATAAATAAATAAACATGGATAGTAGTATTATTGCTCAAGTTGGATTAGGAATTGGTTTTTCACTCATTGGCATATGTGTGTTGTGTTGTTTTTATTCATATGTACGAAGACCAGGTGGATGCTTAGAAAATCAAGATCAATAATAATACTCAAGGCTTTTTGTGAAAAGGCCTTACTCCGCTCAGGGCGGATACCCCAAAACTTGCTATAACATAGTGTCAATTAATATAATGGTTTATTCAGTGAATATACTGAATAAATGATATAAATACTACTATATTCTGTTATAGCAAATAAATAGAGTGAAAAAGATGTGTAACAGTATTATTATTATAACTTAATTTTATTTACTATAACAGTTTTTAGTAGTACTTTTGATATTTATTCAGTGAATATACTGAATAAATGTATTGTAATATCATATATTCTGTTATAGTAACATTTTTGGTACGGGTTTTTGTGAAAAAACTGTGATTATTTTTTAGTGAAACACGAAAAACAACCACCAGAACATTTATCTCCTGATAACATATCAATTGCTTGTGGAAAAATGGTAATTGCTAGCAAATCTAATGTTTGTTTCTCTTCAACCGATAGGTTCGTTTGATTATTAATTAACCAATGAATTGAATCTAATGCTAATTGTTTTTTTTCGTCAGGAGATAATCCAGTTAATTTCGAAACTGCTACAATAATATGTTGAAGTACAATAAGAACGTTAACAGCAGAGACCGTATCACTACCGAATGTTTTTAATGCTTTACCACAGATGGTCAAGACCATCGAAAGATTAGTAGGTACGGATTGTGTCGATGGTACAACGAGTTCAACTGACATTTTTATATATGCGGTATGATTTTAATATAACTTTTTTTTTCAAAGCCTTTTATGAAAAGGCCTTACCCCCAAAACTTGCTATAACAGAATATTAATTAATATAATGGTTTATTAAGTATATTCACTGAATAAATAATATAAATAGAATGAAAAAGTTGTGAGAAGTTAATAACATGTCAAAAATCTGTCGTAAATGAAACGTGTGATTGATAATATAATTCTGTATCATCATATCCTCCTATAAATCGTCCATCATGAAATACAAATGGAAACGTCCGATGAGTACGTCCAGTAATTGAATCCATATGCAATAAAAACCCATCACGATCTTCATCTAGTTCATCATCACATGAAAAAACAGTAACTGTTTCATTCTGTAACAATTCTTTTACTTTGACACAATACACACAATTTTCTTTACTATATATTGTATAACCATGTAATGATGGAAACATGATCTACTATATCATCTTATTTTTTTAAGTGTACTTATTTTGTTGGTAAAATACACCATCTTATAACTCAATTTTATTTACTATAACAGTTTTTAGTAGTACTTTTATTATTTACTCAGTATAATCACTGAGTAAATTTATTGTAACATCATACATTCTGTTATAGTAACATTTTTGGTACGGGTTTTTGTGAAAAAGCCGTGGTAAAATAAATCACGTCTTGTATACTAACAAGAAAAATTATGATAGAATACAACATTCAGTACATGGTTGTTTTTCTTCTACCTTTATTTCTACTTGAATGAGGTCTACTTCTGATTGTTGTTTTTCTTCATTATAGACTTGTATGGTTCGATATGATTTATTTAAAAAATAATTTAGGGGGGTCATATCACTCATGATTTCTTCCTCGGTTTTGTCTTCAACATGTTTATAGACTGAATTTACTAATACAATGACCGGTTGAAAGTCACGGATAAGTGTCTTGTAATTTTCATAGGGTTTTTCCATAAATTCAGTCACACATTTATTCCAATTACAAGGGTAAATGGTATCTAATCCATTAAAAATTTCATAGTCTTGATAAAATTCAGGATGAGTCTCATAAAGACGTTGAAGAATGGTACTTCCAATATCACACCAACTAATTTTTTCACGTTTTCTTTCCAAGACATCCATCATGGTACGTTTCCATTCAATTAATAATGGTGTTTGTTTTTTACTCCCGAAAATACCATTACATAAGACATCATTGTTTTGTTTAACAAAAAATCCATTTTTGTGTTCGATACGATCAAATAATTCATCTAATGAACTCATAACAAGTGTATCACTGTCCATCCACATCCCACCAAAGTCACAGATCACCGTCACTCGTACAAAATCCGCTTGATGAGCATAACACAATTTATAAAAATAGTCAGGTAAGATTGGAATGTAGTTGGTAATCGTTGTATTGGTAATCAAATGAACCGTATATCCTTTCCCATGAGTAGCATGAAGATAGATAAGACGACGTAAAATGATAATTAATTTATATTCATTCCCATTCCAATATAAAAATAAATTTCGATTCGTCATGTTTTACTTTCCATTTTATTTTTTAATTTTTATTTGAATACTAGTATTTTCTGTTATAGCAAATAAATAGAGTGAAAGGACGATAAGATTAATTCAGTTACTACTGAATTAATATGTTACAAATTATTTTACCTTGTCGACCGTTTTTAATTAAAATAATTAAGAATACTATTTTATTGAAACGGTCGACAAGGTAAAAATTATGTTATAGCAAGTTTTGGGGTATCCGCCCTGAGCGGAGTAAGGCCTTTTCACAAAAGGCCTTGTGTTAGTACATTTTTATAAAAATACCTACTTATTTACGTTGTGATTTTTTCTCTTCATCTTCTTCTGACAAGTACCTAATTCCCGCCACACGATTCACATGGAAACGATCTTTATAATGTTTTCCCAAATAATCCTTAAAATCTTGTTTAGAAGAATTATGATTGTAGGAAAAACTATTCTTAAACCACTCACGAAAACTACCATACATATCATTCATGGTCAAATGTGAATCACGATCATCAATGATTCGATCATAAATAAAGTTAGCATATACGTCGTTTTTATTACGATAGACTTGTGTTGCTTCCGATACTTGTCGTGGTTCACATGGTTTTCGAATCCCATATGAATTATCTTTGAATCGTGTAAATAATTTGGAGATAAATGCTTGGACCATATTATCCGTAAAACGAAACCCTAATACTTTAGGGAAGATTTTTTGTTTTATTTGTTCATCAAATGTACTCGGGCAGTCCGCTTCATTCATAAATCGACTTTCGTAATCAAGTACACGAACACGATTCCATGTAGCTTGATCATCCGATGGAATTCGAGGCAATTTATTACAAATAACGACTAATTTAAATTGTGGTAGGATTTCTGTTGAATCCTTGTATAACCCACGTACATAAATAGAGTCATTACCCGATAATTCTTTCAACATCCCAATATTGAATTCTTCTTTTTCACTTGGTTCTTGAATGACTGCAAATCGTGTGCCTTTACTCTTAATCAATTCGGGAGAAGCACCGGAACTTTGTGTACGTTTCCCCGTTAATAATGTCGTAGGAAACACATGAAAATACGATCCGAATGCTTTTTTCACTAATTCTTCCGCAATCGATTTACTATTGTCACCCACTCCAGACCATACTACTACTTTTTTATTAATGTTTCCACCTTTTAAACAACCCGCTACATTATCTAGGAAATAATCACGTAATTGTTCACTGGGAAACACACGTAAAAGGTAATCATTAATTTGATGCATTTCTTCTTCTCGTTCACCTACCTCCCGATAATCAATATTGGTACACAAGGTAATGTAATCTGTGGGACGACCTTCACGAAATTCCATGCGTTCCAAATCCAAGACACCATTCTTAAATCCTAATAAACTCGCATTGGTATTTAACTTATCGTCAAAGGTTTGATCTAAAAATAAATCTCGACATTCTTTCATGATTTTATCTTTGAATGGTGTATCTTCTAATTTATTTTTTTCTTTCAACCACATGGAACGTTTTTTATCCAATTCCTTGACTTGTTTCATTTCTTCATCGGCCCCTTCATTTGCTTCTTCTTTGTCACGACGTTGATTATCTACATCGGAAATTCGATCACGGCATTTTTTCATTTCTTCCATGATCGGATCACGCAAGGTACAAATCAATTTACGTAATTCAATGCCTTCGGCGATTTGATTCCATCGATGATTTTCAAATTTATACCATCCATCTTTGCCCAAACCAGTGTACACAAAATCATTTTTGAATTTATGGTATAATGCTTCCGCACACGCATAGGAAGTTAATTGACCACCATTTTTTTCAACACTCTTAATCAAACTAGTTTTACTATTGGAATTTTTAAAACGATTGTATTCTTCTGGACTATCTAATTTAGCATAATAAATTAATGTTCCAATACCATAACTTGATTTTTTCATATCTTCCCACATGGTAATACAGATTGCTTCGGAAAAATTACGTGTGGTGGTACGTTTGGAAAATTCAATCCAGGTTTCATATGCATCCGCACTACCCGAACCTACATTAAACAATACCCGTCCAACATCAAACCACGATGCATAATCAGTAGCTCGAAATGCAGATAACATGGGTAATAACAGTTTAGCTTCACGTAGTGCTTCGGATGGATTAGAGGGAATGATTCGTTCTTCTTTATCTTTTTCCAAGGGGGGTAGACGTTGTAAATGGGATTTGGAAATGGAATAATCACATGGTTTTAATTCATTCATGTATTTTTTTTTACGACTATCAATAATGGACAAAATTTGTGGTAAATATTCTTCCCATTCATGATCCTCTTTACATTCAATTTGTTTTTGATTTTCATCTAGAATCGTATTCATTCTCATCATATCACCCAATGAAATTTCTTTCAGTTCATGATTCAAAATCATGGCAAGTTGATACGATTCTTTCGTGGCACTTTTTTTACTACCATATAACAACCAGGGATTTGATAAAACGGCTTTTCCATCAAAAATCGATTGTGGATATGAACTAAATCGAGAAAAGATATCACATTCCTTCCATTGTTTTTCTAATGTGGGAAACAAAAAAGCCCGTTGTTCATCACGAGAACACAATAAAAAAGGGAATTCAATATGAAATCCAGACTTGATAAATCCATCATTACGAAAGGGTTGGGATTTTTCCATAATACAACAACATAATTGATTGGGTGTAATGTCTTTGACATAGGTTTGTAACACAGAATGATACAATTCAATCACTTTTATCACATCATCTTGTGTGTATAAATGCGTGTGACCTCGTAAAAAAGAATCTGCATCGGACTCAGGAATTTTAATGTCAAAATCACCTCGAATCGTTGTATATCCATTCGCTCGAGCTTTTTCGCCAATATCGACGAAACCTGGTAAATGATGCTGATACAATTTCCAAAATTCATCCATGTCACATTCTTCAATTAAATATTTTTTCTTTGTTTCAATGGTTTGATGTGTATATTGTGACTCATGCGGTGTGGAACGAGTGTGAAGAAATTGAGCCAATGATACATCCATGTTACTATTACTTGTTGATATAATATTAATTATTTCAATTCTATTTTTTCATTTTTAGCTCCCCCCATTATTTTTATTATATACTACTATTTATAGTAGGATTATGTAACGATCTACGATTACGTTTGGATTTATTTTTTCGTCCATGTTTATTATGATGTCCTAATAATCGTTTTCTTTCTTCATTACTTTTTTTATTTTGTGAAATTCTGTTTTGCATTCGCCATGCTTCATTATCTCGTACTCTTTCATGTTCACGTCGTACTAGATAGTCTCTGAAATGTTGTTGACGTTCTTCATTTATTTTTTGCTCGAGTTCACGTTCTTTTTGTATACGTTTGCTATATGAAATAATATCATAAATCCATTTTTGATAAAAACGTTTATGAGGAGGACTTTTTCTAGCCATTTTTATAGTATCATATTATAAAAATAAATTAATTTTTACCTTGTCGACCGTTTTCAATAAAATAGTATTTTTAATTAAAGATATAAGCACCGTCTTATCACTCAATTTTATTTGCTGTAACAGTTTTTAGTAGTACTTTTACTATTTATTCAGTAAATATACTGAGTAAATGTTACGATAACATCATAAATTCTGTTACGTGTTTTTGTGAAAAAGACGTGAATATTCATAGTTATTTTTAATTGTTTTAATTAAAAATATAAGTGAACACACTGTGTAACATAAAACACAACTTTCTCATTCTGTTATACAAACATCATATCCGTTTTTGATAATTCTACCTTTTCATCGTATTTGGTGGTATCATTAAATAATCTCTTGTTTTCTTGAATAATCTTCATAAATTCATTGTAGACTTCTTCTGTATCGGGACCTGACGAACTTAAAATCACTGATCCACTGTAAAATACTAAAAACGTATGGTATTTATCCTTGTTTAATTTTTTATTGTAATCATAGAATTTTGCATATAATGAATAATCAATCGATGTACGAGTAATGTCATCTTTTGACTTCATACAAATCATATCTAACTTTTCTTCAGCATGATGATTGGATTTAATTTTAATATTGACGCAGGTATGTAAATCTGATAAAAATAATGAATAATAAGGGGTATGAAGACGAATGTATTCATCTAGTTTTTCACGTTGAATTTGAAAACCAATTTTAAAATTAATATTTTTCATAACAATATTCATGATAGCGGTAGGATAATCTGTTGTAAACACTGAATTTTTAATTAATGTAACAATAGGTTCACCGATGTACCGTGAAGTTTCCAACATTTTTTCATATAAAATATAAATAAAATGATATGCATATTTATCTTCACTACATCCCGTAATTTGACATTTACCATTAGAACAAATTTTTCCATTTACAAATTTATTTGGTGCGATTTTCATTTGAATGGTGACGCTATTACGAAAGAATGATTTTTTTGCAGGATCATTTTGTTTCTTTTTCGGTAATTCCCCTTTCAAATCTTGTTTATTTTGTAAGGCAATGATACTACCTATCGGAAAATAATCCAATTTATTAATAATGGGTAAAATTACTTCATCTTGCTTCTTTCGTCCTCGTTTCTTTTTCGGAAAGGAATAATCCAAATAAGCAATATGTTCATGAAATAATTCAAGATTAATATTCATATTAGTGACAGCAATCACGGTTTTGGTTGAATATTTTAATTTATGAAAGGGTTCCATCTTTTCTTTAATCTAGTATTTCTTATTTGTTTAACTTCATTTTTTACTCAAAAAATATTGTTTATCTTTTCGTCTTACTATCAACTATGCTTATATGATTGTACAATTTTTTATGAAAAAAATGAATTGAAATGTAGTGTACCACAAGTAGTACAAATCAACATGACAATGGTAACAAATCGTATTCGTGACTATGTGGGACCTATTGTGGAAAAATTAACGATTTGGTATAATATTCATTATGCAGACAACACTTTTATTCAAGAAGAATGGGAAAAAGAACAAGAAGATTGTATCGCAGATTGTTATCAAAATATGACACCTGCACAACAATCCGAATTATTATATTTTTATTCAATTGATGATATTATTCAACAAAGTATCAAACGTTTTGGGAAACCATTTTATATCCTTGACTATCAAATTGTAACAACAAACCCAAACTATGTATCTCTCCAACATATCGGATTTACATCTTCATTACTAGAACAACTTCTATGGTCTGAAATACAATCCCATGTATATTTTATTACTCATTCAAATACATAGTACAACTAATAGTATTTTTAATTGTGATAATTAAAAATACAATGATACGTTGGATAATCACACAACTTTTTTATTCTATTTATTTGCTATAACAGAATATAGTAGTACTTTTGATATTTATTTAGTATATTCACTGAATAAACAATCGCTATCAATAAAAATTATGTTATACCAAGTGTTGAGGGGTAAGGCCTTTTATGAAATATATAAAATAAGTTCTTCTATGTCACGAATTTTATCAAATAATTCATAAAAACAAATTTCATTTTGAAATACATGACCATCATATTCTTTTTTAATAGCTGTGGAAATCGAATTACATTCTTTTCGTTTCCGTTCATGTTCTTCTTTTTCTTCATCTATTTTCTTCATTCGATATGATAATGTTACAGAATCTACACTTGTTTTTGTAGTACGTTTTACTTGAAGCGCTTCTTCTTGTGTTTTTAATTTTTGTAATACTGTTCGTACCCGTCCTTGATCCTGTTCTAATGTTGTATAGGTACTTATTGATTTTTTTACAGAAGCAATTCTTTCTAATAATTTCTGTAATGATCCTTCTAAGCTCTTTATTTTATTTACATTGGATTGATTAACAATTGAATAAAATTTTTTATAAAATACAGGTAAATTTTGCTCTAAAATAAATGTTTTCGAAAATAATATTTCTAATGAAACAACTGGATAGAATTCTTTACTTGCTGTTCTTCCTCTCATAAGATAAATATCATGAAACCCAAAATATTGATTCATTAACAAACATGGTTTGATTTCAATATTTTTTGTTATATACATCAATCGTAGTAATTGACGTTTCATGTAATATACCAAACTTTTTTGTTTTATATTAGTATCCGTAATACTATCTAACGTATGAGATTGTTCAAATCCATCTAAAGTAATATTATCATAGTCAATGTTATCATCATTATGTTTTTCAACCTTGATTTTTTCAATTTCTGTTTTTTTATAGGAAGATGTACTGACATCAATTGGATATTTTGTACGATTAATATAAATCATTACTGTTTCTGAAATAGCAGGTAGTTGAAGTAAAATAAAAGAACAAAATTGAGATTGAACAAAATATTCCAAAATAAGAAACCCTCGTGATAGTAAAAATTCCTCAAATCGTTTATAATGAAACCATTCACTAGGGTGGACATAATCTTCTTCATACGAAAATTTAATAGTAGAAGCCAATAATTGTTCATTAAATTCTTTCCCCATTATGATATTATGTTTTGATGCAATAGTAGGAGTAAATTGTTGTATAGAAGGTATTGATAATTGAGCGGAAGGAATTGTTACATCGCTAGAAGAAATTGTTATATCGGTAGAAGGAATCGTTACATCGTTTGAAGGAATTGTTACATCGTTTGAAGGAATTGTTACATCGTTTGAAGGAATTGTTACATCAGTGGAAGGTATCGTTACATCGGTTGAAGGTATCGTTACATCGGTTGAAGGTATCGTTACATCGGTTGAAGGTATCGTTATATCAGTAGATGAAGGGATTATTCCATCTGATAAATCAACAAAAGACTGATTTGTAATCGTATAAGATGGAATAATTCCATCTGAATCACTATATTGTTGAAATGAAGTAGATAGTGGTAGTGTTACATCATTGTATAAGTTACCGGTTTGATCAGTAGATTGGATTAACGGAGAATTTGAATATGTAGTTTGGTGAGGTGTTACTTGATATTGTTTAGTGGGAGATCGTGTATACATACGTTGTTCTGATTCATAAGAAAAAGGTTGTGTAGTAGGAGAGTTTGAATAAGTAGGTTGTACAGTTAAAGTAAATTGAGAAGATGTAGTAGTTGGCGATTGATATTGTTTAGACGGAGACTGAGAATAATTGCTTTGTTCTTGAAAAGAAGTAATCGGTTGTGTAGTTGACGATTGATATTGTTTAGAAGGAGACCGTGAATAATTATTTTGTTCTGGAGAAGAAGAAGTAATTGGTTGTGTAGTCGGAGAGTTTGAATAGGTAGGTTGTTGTTGAACCGTTGAAGTAAATGTAGGAGGAGAACGTGTAGTCGATAATTGATATTGTTTAGTGGAAGATCGTGAATAATTATTTTGTTCTTGAGAAGAAGTAATTGGTTGTGTAGCAGGGGAGTTTGAATAAGTAGATTGTGTAGTAGCAGGGGAGTTTGAATAAGTAGATTGTGTAGTAGTCGGAGAGTTTTGTACCGTTGAAGTAAATTGAGAAGACCGTGTAGTTGACGATTGATATTGTTTAGAGGGAGATCGTGAATAAGTGTTTTGTTCTGAAGAAGAAGAAGAAGTAATCGGTTGTATAGCCGGAGAGTTTGAATAGGTAGGTTGTTGTTGAAACGCTAAAGTAAATTGAGGAGAAGATGCTTGTGACGATTGATATTGTTTAGTGGGAGATCGTGAATAAGTGTTTTGTTCTGGAGAAGAAGTAATCGGTTGTATAGTAGGAGAGTTTGAATAGACAGGTTGTTGTTGAGCGGTTGAAGTAAACTGAGGAGAAGACATAGTAGTTGACGATTGATATTGTTTAGTGGGAGACCGTGAATAATTGTTTTGGTCCGGAGAAGTTGAATAGACAGGTTGTTGTTGAACTGTTGAAGTAAATTGAGGAGGAGATACACCAATTGATTGTGAATTAGTTGTTTGATTTGAAGGTGGTGTATATGGTATAAAAACCGGTTCTCCTTTTTTATTTGGATGTTCTTTTTTTAATTCAATCGAACGTTGAATAGCCGCTTGAATCTCATTCGTAGGATGTTTTATCACACGTTCTACTTTTTTTTTTAATTTTGCAACATCATTTTCATCACCCCATGTTTTTTTTACTACATCTTTTTTTGACGGTTGCATTTCATTACGATAATATATCTCTTTATTTATTTTAAGAGAACATATAAATAAAAAGAATGCCTAAAAAAGTCGGAGAATCCATTCGTCAATTACCAGTAGATCCAAAACAAGAGGTATCCACGACAGAACTCGCTGTTTTACGAGACATGTTTCATACCGTAAAACCCTCCGCACCATCATCAAAATCAAATTCAAAAATTAAAATCAAAGAAATAAAAGATAATGAAACGGATAGTGATACAGACAGTGATACAGATAGTGATACAGAAAGTCAGCATAGTGAAAAAACTGAACAATATGCTTCTCATCATCATGTTGTACCAACATCTTCATTATGGTCTGAACTAAAATCAACCCTGTTAGCTAGTTTATTATTTGTATTATTAACTAGTACAGTGGTAGATAATTCAATTAAAAAAATGGGAATTGATGGTGTAAAGGTAATTTTTGTAAAATTATTTATTTTTGCAATATTATTTTTTGTTCTTCGTTATAAGTTTATGTAATTTGTAATAAATCACGGCTTTTTCACAAAAACCCGTACCAAAAATGGTACGATAACATTTACTAGTAAAACTACTACTAAAAACTGTTATAGCAAATAAAATTGAGTTATAACATGGTCTAATAAATAGAAAAAAAGTAACAACATAAAATAAAATGTATTGTTTCAGTAGACTTTCATAATAATGTATTATGAAAACATAACTCAAACAACAATATCCATATCTTTTTCACTCATGAATATACTGAATAAACAATTTACTATTACTAAAAATTATGATATAGCAAGTATTGGGGTATCCTTATTTCTAGTTATCTTTTTATTCTGATACATATGAATTTTATTCCGTATTTCCTTAACAGATTACGGTAACGATACAGAACGATGCGATGATGATGATACACATAAAAATTGATATGGGTTCGTGGATTTATAAAACAAGTCTTGAATCATCGCATGTTCTTCCGTATAGTTATTTTGTTTTACATCTTCTACCTGGATCGATAACCAAAACGCAATCGTATGAATTGTTTTTACTGCACCTGCCAGTAATAAGTATTTTACAATTGTACCACGACGATAACGAATTGCTTCATCTAATAATGTGGTTCCAGTCTCTAATGGAATATTCACATTAATTTCCTTGATTAATATATTTACAATTTCTGGTTCATTATATCGAATCGCCAAATAAATAGCAAGCTGTAATGATTTCATAGTACTTTTATAATCATGTAAAAAAGAGTAATAGGTAATCTTTCATTTTTTCACAAAAACCCGTGAATAAACCATTATATTATAGTAATTAACATTCTGTTATAGCAAGTTTTGGGGGTATCCGCCATGAGCGGAGTAAGGCCTTTTCAAAAAAGACCCTGTATTTGTATTATAAATAATTTATATGTAGTTTATAGCACAAATAACATACTAGAAAAAAGAACACTATTGTAAAAAAATGAAATTGGTATTTAAAATGAAATCTATGTAAATAAGAAGATGTCAAAATTTCATTTATCTCAAGAATTGACAGCAATGGTTTCGAATGCTGTAGAAGCTTTTGCCCTTCGTTTAGAAAAAGAACAGAAGATTAGTAAAGAAATTACATTAGAGATCTGGGAGAAATGCTCCGATGATATTGTTACAGCAAATAAAACACCCGTCTTGAAGAAAGCAAAACCATCCATGTCCGAAGCCGACAAGCAAAAACAAGATGTACAAACCGTACAAAAATTAGTGAAAGTTGAACCCGAACGTCGTTTTGCCCTTCGTAAAAACGCATTTGGACATTATGAACACAAAGAAACTTGTTTTGTCTTTGATCCCCAAACCAAAGAAGTATTTGGAAAACAAGTACAAGATAAAGTCAAACAATTAACGGTGTCGGATATTGAACTCTGTAAACAATTTGGATTCAAGTTTCAAATGCCGGAGAAATTCGAAGATGATGTAGTTGCGGATGAAACGCAATTAAGTGATGTGGAAGAATTAGGTATGGTTGATGACGGAGACGAAGGTGATGAAGAATAAATGTATGTTGGGTTTTTTATTTATTATTGATACAATAATAAATGAATGTATTTTCACGGGTTTTTATGAAAAAGCCGTACCAAAAATGTTACTATAACAAAAATTATGATGTTATAATAAATTTATTCAGTATATTTACTGAATAAATATCATAAATGCTACTATATTCTGTTATATTAAATAAAATTAAGTTATAAGACGGTGTCTATTTTATATTATTTATTTCACTATAACTACTTACTAGTTAATTATATATTATTTTTTTTATATATAAAAATGAAAGTAATATTAAAAAAAGTATGATAATAAATATGAATAGGACAGAAATAGTATTATGTCCTCATGAAAAAATAACATATAATTGTATACTATGTAATCCTAGACGATTTTGTATCCATGATAAACGAAAAGAATTATGTAAAGATTGTAAAGGATCATCTATTTGTATTCATAATAATGTAAAACAACGCTGTAGAGATTGTAACGGTTCTGCTTTTTGTAGTCATGATAAACGAAAAGAATTATGTAAAGATTGTAAAGGATCATCTATTTGTATTCATAATAACGTAAAACAACGTTGTCGAGATTGTAGTGGTTCTGCTTTTTGTAGTCATGATAAACGAAGAGATCAATGCAGAGACTGTAACGGAACTGCTTTTTGTAATCATGATAAAGCAAAACAACGTTGTAGGGAATGTAATGGTTCTGCTTTTTGTAATCATGATAAACGAAAAGAATTATGTAGAGAATGTGGTGGTTCTGCTTTTTGTAGTCATGATAAACGAAAAAATCAATGCAGAGACTGTAGTGGAACAGTTTTTTGTATTCATGATAAACGAAAAGAATTATGTAAAGATTGTAAAGGATCATCTATTTGTATTCATGATAAAGTAAAACAACGCTGTAGAGAATGTAACGGTTCTGCTTTTTGTAGTCATGATAAACGAAAAGAATTATGTAAAGAACACGGAGGAAAATATCTATGTAAAGAACCATTATGTGAAACAATAAGAAATAAAAAATATATTTTATATAAGGGTTATTGTACCTATTGTTTTATTCATTTATTCCCAAACGAATCAATTGCTCGTAATTATAAAACAAAGGAAAAGTGTGTTACAGATTATATATCATCACTGTATACAGGTGATCAATGGAGATTTGATAAAACGATTCAAGATGGTTGTTCCAAAAGAAGACCTGATGCATTACTTGATATGGGTAGTCATTTACTTATTGTTGAAGTAGATGAGCACAAACATTCTTCTTATGATTGTAGTTGTGAAAATAAACGTTTAATGCAATTATCAATAGATGTAGGTCATAGACCTATTGTGTTTATTCGATTTAATCCAGATGCAAATGATACAAGTTCATCTTGTTTTTCAATACATAAAAAAACAGGATTATTATATGTATCTAGTATGAAAAAAGATGAATGGAATAAAAGACTCAAAAGTTTATGTAGTCAAATTACATATTGGAAACAAAACCAACCAAGTAAAGTAATAGAAATTATTGAATTATTCTATTAACTGTTGTATTTATTTTTTTACAATAAGATAAAAGTATTTTTATAATATAAAGAAAGTATTATAAAAAAATAGTTTTGTAATATAAAAATATAAAGATGCTATAAAAAGTATGATGGGTGACTCGTATAGTATACGATAAAAACGATGGATGGGTGGAATTGATTTAATGATGGGTGAATTAAAAGTATGATAGGTGACTCGTATAATATACGATAAAAACGATGGATGGGTGGAATTGATTTAATGATGGGTGAATTAAAAGTATTATGGGTGACTCGTATAATATACGATAAAAACGATGGATGGGTGGAATTGATTT
>Ga0209597_1000223_pt1 | contig 37821 bp, 36 predicted proteins | sample M_140625_MF_Meta_FD_187316 | JGI IMG/M metagenome (GOLD analysis project Ga0209597, IMG submission 187316) | Freshwater microbial communities from Lake Montjoie, Canada to study carbon cycling - M_140625_MF_MetaG (SPAdes) (version 2) | ecosystem: Environmental > Aquatic > Freshwater > Lake... | reverse complement strand
AAAAAAAAAAATAAACGCTGGTTTTTTAAATAAACCTAATAAAAAATTAATGAAAGGAGGTAACAAATCAATATCAAATAAGGGAGAAGATTTATTAAAAGTGTTACATATATATGATTCAAAACACGATTTTGCAGACAAATCGACAAATATTGCAAATTATATTAAAAAAAAATATGATAGTTTTACTAGTGTTGCTGCAAATTTTCATGATCATGGATATGTTAAAAATGATTTAGCAGATTTATTTGATAAGTCAAAAGATTATGAAGAAAATATATTACAATATGTAGTTCAAAAATATAAAGACTTATTTACAGATGTTACTGATGAACATGCTAGTTTTATGTATATTGATGTTGATTTAACTGCTGATCCTCAAACTTTTAAATATGCTGATAATTTACAGTTACAAATGAAAAAAGTTGAAGAAGAAGATATTGAATATTCTACTTTAGCAGATATTATAAAAAAATTTTATGAATTCGATCAAGCATCTAATGATAATATAGGATATTTATATGATACACATGTAAAAACCAATAAACATTTAGATAATATTATTAAAAATTTAACAACAAATGTTCTTAATAGATTTAGTAAGCAATTACAACCATTTGAAAATGCATATGATCCACATTCTTCAACAATTATTAATTTTCCAAATGATGCCGATAAACAAAATTTTTTAGAAATAACAGATAAAAATTTTAATACATCAATACCAGAACATTTAAGTGCAATTCGTAATATAACTAGATCTTTTTTAAATTTTAATTGTGTTACATTAAATAATATATATTATTTAAATATAGAATTTACACATCTTAAATTAACTGAGATTCAACCGTTTATTCGTCCGTTTATTCGTCCGGTTAATGAAGATTTATATAATTATTTTAATTTTAAGTATATTCATGATGAATTGCTAACAAAAAATTTAAAGTCTATAAAAAGTAATCCTCATGATATTATGCATTTTCATAAAAATAATGATAATGTCAATATATGTTATATTAATTCATTTAATTCTATTAATCTACTTACTGGATGTATTGATAATATATTATCAGATAAATCAACAAATGTTAATGATTTTATCAAATATATATATACACCTGCTTTACTTACTAAATTAAATTCGGATTCAGGCCAATGGTTATTATATTTTATAGTTTTATATTTAATAATTTATTTAAATAAATCTAATCCTTCTTTAAATCTAATAAAAGAAAATATCATAGATATTTTATTAGATTTAAAGAAATCTGGAGATTGGGCCCAATCTTTATTTTGTTCTGAATATAATGAGAAATACAAACAAGCCAATAAAGAATGTTATTTTGTATCAGGAGACAAATTATCAGCGACTAGATCTATTTTAAATGGTAATGTGAAGACAATAACAGCAACCGATTATAATAAGATAGCAAATACTGGAAATATTAATAAACTATGTATTTTAACTTTATTTAATGGAACACACAAATTAACATTTGTTGATTTGGATATATTAATTAAAACTTCTATTTTTGAATCATCAGATGCTTTTAAATTTTCTAACTTTAATATAGATAATTTAATTGATAAATTTAAAGTTGGTGTAGCAGTTGTAACTGATAATTTAAATAATACTAATATTAATTATAAGTATTTTTGGTATTTTATAATAATTATTATTTATCAAACACGCATATATAATAATTGTTATAGTGTATTTAAAGTTGATGATACCAACGATAAATTACGATGTATAAATCTTGAATTTAATGTAGATAAATATAAATTAAAACGAGATGCAATTTCAAACCCAAATTATAATAACGTATTTCAACACGGTTCAATATACAAATTAACACAATTAAATAGAAATATATTTATAAATGAACCTAAATTTGCCGATATGTTTAAAATAATTGATGATGATATTACTGATAATAATGATTTAGATAAAAAATATATAAATGATGTAATAACAATATTTATTACAGTTTTTAATATAAAACAACCTGAACCAGATAGATATATTAAGGGGGGGCCAGATTCTGATAATTTATTTAAATATTTAGATGATTTATATACTAGTCATGAAGCAAAAATTACAACAAATTATTCTAATATAATTACATTCTTTAAAAAAATATGTAATTTAAATAAATTATGTCAAATATTATATATCGACCACTACACAAAATATTTTACAGATATTGATGATTTAACAACAGCATTTATAGTAAGAGATCATATTTTTACCCTAAATACACAAATTGAAGCATTGCAAAAAATTAATCCTGATGCAAATATATATATTTATCTTAATGTGATAGATAATATATTAACATCAATAGGAGTTAAAGCACCTAATAGAACTCTTGCTGCTACAGCAGCTACAGCAGTTACAGTAGCTACATTACAACAAAATCTAATCGAAAAAACAGCAGAAGCAGCAGAAGCAGCAGAAGCAGCAGAAGCAGCAGAAGCAGCAGAAGCAGCAAAAGCAGCAAAAGCAGCAAAATCAGCAGCAAAAAAATCAAAAAGATCAAAGGTAGCAGAAGAAGCAGCAGAAAAAGCAGAAAAAGAAAAAGAGGTAGCATCAACAGCATTAAGAGTATTAACCGCAGTATCAGAAGACGACATAAAAATAAAGTTTAATAAATTAAAAACTACAATAGACCACCAAACAGGACCAGATGATATATTAAAAACATATAATATTTATAATAATTCAGCTAAAACCATTCTAAAAGATATTATAGATATATTTTATGATAAAGTTTGCATTTTAATTCATACGATCCAAGATATGACTTTAAATATAGGAGATGAAACATATATACCTGCTTTAAAATTATTAGTTAAAGCAGACCAGCAATTAATCGAAGTTATTAAGGATTATGAAAAAATAAATACTAATTTAAATGAAATAAAAACAGATATTGATTTATATTATGGTAATCTTACTATGCCTGAAAAAGAGGAAATTAAAGAAAATTTAATTTTACAAATAAGTAAATTTAATGATATAGAAGGTATATATGATTACTTAGATCCGCCAAGTGATTCTGAGAAAAAAAATATAATATTTGATGATTATTTAAGAATTTATAATGCAACAATAGGAAAATATCAAGATGAAACAGATATTAATAGGCTTGTTATCATTGCTCATAATAATGATATATTTAAACAATTACAGAAAGATTTGATACAATTTAAGGAACCAGATATGACAAATTTTATTAAATATATGCAAGAAGACTTTAACAAAACATTAAATAAAAATTATGATGATTTTTTAAATACAATAAAAGATAAAATTGATGAAATTAAAGAAAAATCGGATAACGATAAAACAAATTCTGCAGCGCCTGCCGCGTCTGGTACTAAACAACAAACGATAAATGTTTTAGATACTGCAGATATAGAAAAATTGGATACATGTTTAGAATCATTAGGAAAAATTGAGACTATAATTAATAAGTATAAGGTTGGTTCAGGTGATCCTATTATATATGATCTTGACATTAACACTCATATAAATACATTTAAAGAATTAATTAAATATCTTTCAGAAATTAATAAAGCTCATACTATAATGAAAAATTATATAAAAACGAAAAAAATGAGGTTGAATTTAGACACAACAAATATTGAAGGTATTGAAACAGACATGAATACTTTTTTTATAAAAAAAATATCAGATGATTTATTTGATTTTTTTAATACTACTGTATTATATTATAATGCTTTAATGTATAATCCTAATGGTGATCAACCCTATGCTGCAAATTTACGTGACAGTATAAAAAAACTTATTGAAATACCAAATTTAGATAATTACTTTAAACATGTTTATCCAAAATTACGAGACCAACAACTAAAACATGTTAAATTAAATATGTTTCATAAAGAAATTCAAGAAGAACTTAGTAATTATAGAAAACTAAAAACAATTATTGAAAATAATATAAAAGATATTTATAAAATTAAGCCTGTAAATTTGCCTAATGTTACAGATCAATATATTCAAGAATTAGATATTTCACAAGAATTAAAAAGTCGAAATATTTTATTTAAGCCTAATATTCTTACGCCTGTAGGAACAGGATCTAGACGTTCAATAAATACTACTATGCCAACCGAAGATGAGTTACCACAACATTATATATGGTATAAAGATCAAAATATTTTAAATAGATTATATACTAAAATAATACGATTTGATAGAGAATCACAGGATATATCAGGTATTTTACATCGTGATAGTAAAGCAATTATTCGTGATGTATTTAATAAACCACATCATTCTTCAAACGATTTAAATGACTATTTTAAAGATTTAGCATTTATAATGAATTTACAACTCGTATTAAAAAAATTTTTAGAAACTAATTATAAATATATATATGATATTTCAAATATTATCGATATAAACAAAACTTTAACAATTAATAGTTTTTTACAACAAGATAAAAAAAAACATTATTATAATAATGACAAATATAAATTGATTACTGTTTTTGGTGCATATATCAAAAATATGGGAAGTGTCAAATTAAAAAATTTATTAACTTTAAATTCACCTAATAATAAATATGGGTTTTCAAAAATATTTAAACAACAACTATTACCTAATCCTGACGTACAATTTAATACGATTTCTAAAACATTCGATATGCTAACAAATTTTACAAAATCCACTTATGACAATCAACAAACCGCAACAATACAACTCGAAGATTTTGAAAGCACATATAAAACATTTGCAGCTAATAAAAAAGAAATAATACAATTAGCACATAATGCAGATATTCAAGAATATTATAAGTATATTCAAGATAACTATATAATAACTCCTGGGAATTTAGTAGAAATTAGAGACGCATTAATGCAAGCACAAGAAGAAGCAGCAGAAGAAGCAGCAGCAGACGCAGCAGCACCAGCAGAAGCAATGCAAGCGGAACAAGCGGAACAAGCAGCACCAGCAGAAGCAATGCATACGGAACAAGCGGAACAAACAGCACCAACAGAAGCAATGCAAGCGGAACAAGCGGAACAAGCGGAAGCAGCACAAGCAGCACCAACAGAAGAATTACCTGCTACTCAACCATATGATTCCGATATGCATTCACCACGACGATCACCACAACCACGACAACCACCACAACCACGACGAATACGATCATTAAATCGCTCTCTTTCATTACCAACTAGATCACAACTATTACCACAATCATCACCATCACCAAAACAACGACGACGTAAAAGAAGTGATTTTTCATTGTCACCATCATCAACAGAAAAACAATTACAGCAAAGTAGTGTAAATCCAAATTCTGCATATAGAATGGAAGATAATGAAAATACAGGAGTTGCTGCAGCACCTGGACTTTTTCAAAGTATGACAACTTTTTTTTCAAGTCTTTTTGGTCCTTCTAAAAAACAAAAAAAATAAATTATTTATAAATTGATGAATATTTATAGCTTTCTTTGAAATTGAATAAGTTTCGCCGGGTGCATTTGCATTCAATTGATCGTGTCGCCGGGTTTTCGTATTTCTTTTTGATTTCGCTTTTTAAATATTCCTTGAAACATGCTTTATGCATCATGTTTGGTGCATGTTTGTTGGTTGTTATTTTGATTAATTCCTTTGATTTGCTCTCGTCTTTTACTGAAATTTGGCAGATATCGCAAATACAATCATCAATATCCGGGGTTCTATCGATATCTATAAATAGAACATTCGTAATTTGCAAATGCGGATGATTTAGCATCTTAATAATCCTCATTCCGTTCATATATTCTGCAGTAGGAGAAGTGCATTTTCTAATAAATTCTGTCTTGTTGTCAATGATATCTTTTAAAATCTTTGCTTGCAATATTGTTCTTTCTGTCAAAGAAACGGTATCAAGTTTTGTGCCAGTATTCCGCGACAGCCTGATATCATATCTATTTGTTCTTATTTTACTCATCACGAATAAATTACTCGTGAAATCTGCGTTATTAAACGGAGGCTCAACGATGTTGAGTTCGTCATTGTTAATAATAACATCAATTTCTAATCTAATGCTATGTCCGGCACTAGAAATAGTTTTTCCAATTTTTAAATATATATTAATTTTTTTGTGTGTATAACACCGATCCAACGCATACAACACACAGTCGCCAATATACATTTTACCGTCATAATTAGAAACAAATGTTGTTAATTTTGATATAAACTCGTCGGCCATTGTTTTGTTCGCGAAAAATATATCCATATCGTTCGGCACTAACAATCGCTTTTTGCTTTCAGGATGATAGGTTTCATCCCAAAAACTCCCATATTTAATATCAGGTGCATCTACATTATATTCATCGAATTTGGTTTTGTAGTGTGTTGCAATGATTTCATCTCTCACCATTCCACCATATATGATGCCATTTTCATCGATCCCCAAGTATTTAATCGCGCGATACGCATGGCGTTTCTCCTTGTTGATGATAATAGCAGGCAACATCGTTTTCAGTTTCGATGCTAAATTTATAAAAATAAAAAATCATTTTTTTTTGATTATATTTATAAATTGATATAAAGATAATTAATAAATATTAAACATGCTCCTATAGCTCAGTCGGTTAGAGCGAATGGCTGTTAACCATTAGGTCGAAGGTTCGAACCCTTCTAGGAGCGTCAATTTATTTTTATAGAAATGACAAAAAATTAAATTTTGTCATTTTTCTCAATTAGACTTTTAGAAGCCGTCATCGTAGAACTTGCCAGCAAGTTCATCATACGGATCATAGTCATAATCGGTATCATAATCGGCATAATTTTCATCATCGTCGAAATCATAATCGAATACGCCATTTACCAAATCCATATAAACATTTCTGCAGCATTTTGGATTGTAAAGATCTGATGTGGGATCTTCCTCCTCAAACCAGATATCGCCATAACGTTCATCAGACAACGACATTATCTCTAGATAATAATTATTTTTTTAATAATTATTCAATCATATTTTATATAAAATTATATAATTTAATGCAAATTTATAATAAAAAATGATTAAGATTTATAAACAAATAATTATTATAAAAAAACGAAATGATAAACAAAACAGAATTAATTAATCGTATCAGCGCTTATATCACAGATCAACATGAAAAAATTACTAAAAATGATTTGAAAAAAGCCATTACTACTATATATGATGAATTAGTAGTAATTAAAACAAAAAAAACAAAAAATAATATTGATAAACCTTTATCTATTTATAATAAATTTATGAAAGAACAAATGGAAGTTTTAAAGAACGATCCAAATAATAAAATGACATCTAAAGAAAAGATGAAACATATTGGATTTTTATGGAAACAGCATAAAGAACAAAAAGAACAAAAATTATAATTATATGTCTAAAGCAATATTAAAAGCTCTAATTATTTTTTTACTGCAAGATCTCAAATCTTCATAATCATAATCTATATTTTTGTCAATTAATTGATTTTCCAAAGAACTAACTTGGCGTTTTAAATCATCATTTTTAGCAAATTCGATTTGCAATTTGTCTTCAAATAATTGTATAGCATCATTTGTTATTTTGATATCAGCAATACAAATATTTTTATTACAATAAGTCATAGAAAATAGTTCATCCATTTGTTGTTTTAGTCTGCTTTCTAATGATATTACAGTTACTTTTAATTCATCGTTTTTATTAAATTCCGTTTTTAATTTAGTTTCCAACATTTCGATATAATTGTTATTCATTTTAACCTTAGATTGCAAGGAATTCAATAAATGCGTTTCAAGATAATTAATCTTGTCTTCTAAAACCTCGATAATATTCAACATATTATCGTATGCATCGTAGATAGAACTCATTCTTGAATAGTTAAAAAATCATAAATAAAATCAAATCATTTTTTTTATAATTTTTCTATCAAATGATGACGTATTTATTTATAATCCTAAAAATGTTAATTAACATTTTTTTCTTGTCGGTAATCCATATTTATTTATTGTTTGTTCTAAAATACAAATATTATAAGACTAAATGCAAAAAAGTATTAAGAAAAATTTACATGAAATTAATTGGGTATTTATGTCGGCTAATAAAAACATCAAAAAAATATTAAAGATTTTTGATATCAAAATTTAAAACATAATATTAGCATCATAAATCCTGCAATTATATAACATTTGCGTTCATAAAATTGTAATTTCAATTCGAGCTTATTTATTATCTTCTCTTGATTTTGTTGTTTCACTAATATAAATTGTTGTATATTATCTTTTTTTTTTTCTTGAATTTCCATTCTTGACACCAAGTTTTTAATTATATTATCGTGACTTTTAGTTTTTGTTAAAAGATCTGTATTTATTATTGTTTGTTGTAATTCAAATGGTATCATTCGTCCTGATGTCGAAAAAACATAATATTTATAATATTCCGTTATAATATGACTAATATGAATATTAATAACTTTTTGCATATTTTCAACATCATTTATATCGGCAAATTTTCTAAATTCATCTTTATATAATTCAAGTCGTTGGCCTTTATTATAATTAAAAATATCAAATTTTTGACTACTCGTATTATAACTAACTAAAATATCCTTTATTTTTGTATTCTTGATTATATCCAATTTCGGCTCATATTTATATTTTTCGTCTATATATTCAAATACCGACTGATTTAATACAACGTCTATATCCATTTTTATTTATATTTAAATCTTTATTGAAAATGTCCTTAAATATAAATGGGATATTGCAATAGAACTTATAATACATTCATAATAATTGGCATAATAAATTAATCCATTATCATCAAATTTAATAAATTTTAATAGTTTATCTGGGTCCTTTGTAAAATATTTTAAGAATGTTATATTATTTATACATTTATAAGTTCCATTTCTAATATCTCGTTTCAAATAACAAATCTTTTAATGTTATCATTTTATAATTATCTAATTCTATCTTAGTAAAAATTCATAAAATAGTTTATTATCTCTTATAGATATCCATTTTATTTTAAAATTTTATTAAAAAATGAATAAAATATTATTTTTGTTATTATAATGTATTTCTATATTAAAACAAATAAAGATTGGGACTATGAAAATAAACTCAAATATGGTGTTACAAACGATTTATATAATCGATTGATTAATAATAGAGAACATTCAACATATAGATATAGTTATTTATATGTTTTTGATATCATCGAAATAAAACCCGATTATTATAATCATTTTACATATAAAGCAATCGATAAAATATTTTCTATTTATTGCAAAAATAATAATAAATCATCCATTTTACCTTCCTTAAATACCATTAAACAATTTCTCGTCAATAACGAAAAAGGCGCAGGCCAAGAATTTATTTATAAAGATGGCCTAGAACTTTTAATTAATATCATTAAAAATGATTTCTCCAAAATTGGAATCATTGTCAAAGAATGTAACATTAACGATATTAACAAAACTTTAAAAGAACATTATGATAATGATAATGATAATGATAATGATAATGATAATGATAATGATAATGATAATGATAATGATAATGATAATGATAATGATAATGATAATGATAATGATAATGATAATGATAATGATAAATATCAAATTAGAGAATATCAGGTAAATATTATTAGTTATTTAGAGCAATGTTTATCTAATTCTAAACCAGTTTATTTAGAATTGTCTACAGGTGCGGGAAAAACCTTTATAACATATTCAAACCTAGTTTTATTATTATATTTTCTCCTCTTAAATCTATCAATATTCAAAATATATCTTATATTTCTATTCTAAATGATAATGATAATGATAATGACAATTATAATTTTTCATATGATGTTAAAGTTAAATATATATTGTCTTGTTGTATCAATTCACACAAAAAAATATATGATATGATAGTTACCAATAATATCTATAATATATTCATTTGGTTCGATGAGGCTGATTACGGTGTCGAAAATTGGATAACAGATATACATTCTAATCATTATAAGAAATTATTATTGACTGATACATCTTTTATTAAATATAGATTATTTACGAGTGCTTCACCAAATAAAGAATTAGTTATTGAAAATCTTAATATATTTGGCGAGTTGTATAATCCTATTTCTATTAAAGAACTTATGAAAGATGGATATTTAAGTAAAATTAAAGTTCATATATTTGAATTTGAATCTAAAATAAGCAAAAATAATTATATATTATTTATCCTAAATACCTTTAACAAGAAAAAACGAAATTTAGGTATCAGTTCACATACTACTTGTGAAAATGCTTTCGACCTTTTCAAAGAACATTTTAAATTATTTATTAATAATGAAACAAATATTAAACCATTCTTATTAATAAATCAAGATAAAATTAAAGAATTGATTGAAAACAAAAAAATAAATAAAACTATGGATTTAGGTAATATTTGCGATTTTACAGATAAAACTAAAGGTATTGGCTATATTGTTAATCAATATTCACGAGGTTATGACAATAAATTTATAGATATTATATTTATTTCAGATCCTAAGAATTCATATAAATCTAATATTCAATTACTTGGACGAGGACTACGACCCCATAAAAATAAATATTTAGATGTCATTATACCAACCAATTATGATAATCTAAAAAAAGATTATTCAAATATTGAAGAAACCCTCAAATATATCATTTATAATATTGAATTAGATTTTGATAATATCTATAGAACATTTGTTAAGAAAACTGATAACAAAGAACAAAAAAACAAAGCAAACGAAGAGAACGAAGAGAATGAAGAGAATGAAGAGAATGAAGAGAACGAAGAGAATGAAGAAGATAATTATAATGAAAAATGCAAAATTATCAATACTATCTTAATAAATATATGTAAAAATCATAAATGGACGATTAAAGGATTGATAACACAACTAAAACGAAAAAACATTCATAATAATATTACATATATGAAATATAAAAATAGACATAAATATTTGAAATTACCTGATAATATTTATGAGGCTTTTCCAACATTTAGGTTTTATGATACTTATAGAACTAATGAAAATCCATATATATCTAAAGAAGAATTAATACAAATTTTAAAGAATAATAATAATGAAATTGTTAATTTCTATAATGATGAAGTCAAAATGAATTATATATATTCATTGTCTGATAAAATTCCTAGAGATTGTTCTTTATGGAATTTTTATGGAGGTAATAGAAATGATTATTTTTATGATTGAAAATTATAATAAAAAATGATTTATAAATATTTATAATAAAAATCATATAACAATGGGAAATTGTTTTAATAGTAATAAAACAGATCTATTTAAAAAACAACAATTAAAAGCCGAATATTATAATAAAAAAGTTTCCATAAATAAATTAGGTACATATAAACCCCATTCAGTTTATACTGATGATAATAATATTGTCAAAGGCCTAAATTCTATGTGTAATTATAATATTCATATAGCTATCGCCGACAAGCCATTGAGATTAATATTATCCTATCTAAACAATTCAAACGATCCGCAAACAATGATTAAAGGTGATACATTTCATATTTATAAAATCACATATAAAAAAATAAAAACAATCGAAGAAATAAACCAATATGATATATATAATGCAATACAAGACTATATGTATATAAATAATGAAGAACCTATCAATACAAATATTATAATTGCCACCTAAAATTTAAATATTTCTTTTTTTATATTCTCGAGATTATCGATAATATAATTATTGTCTTTTTCTATTTTCTCAAAGGTCGTATTTAATTCCTCCACTTCTCTAATAAATTCTTCTTGTTGTTCTAATGATGGAACTGGAATTTTAATTTTATTGAACTCTTTAACATCTAATGATTTGTTTGCTAAACCTTTTTGAAAATTATCTTCAATATATTTTTGATTTTGCAATAATAAATAGTAAATAAACTTGATATTTATTTGTTCTTTAAAGTTATCTTTAATTTTACATAATGACATTAAACAACTATAATAACATTCTTTATCATAATATTTAATTGGTATTTTATCACCATTGCCATTAGTTGAAATAAATAAATTATAACCTGATATAATAGGAATATTAGATATAATTTTTATTTGTTTAAATTCTTTTGCTCCTGTAACTAAAGTAACGCCTTCTGGATCTTCAACCATTTTAGATGATTGAATTGTTCCTTTGATTAAATCGAACAATTCGCCAAATTCATAATTATTACGATTTTTCAAATAACGTCTTTTAATATCATCCAATAAATATTTCTTTTCTTTTTTGTTATTTTCATTTAAAATTCTTCTGTATTCAATTAAATTATTTATATCTTCTATTGTCTTAATTACCTCTTCTTGTTGTTCTAAAGACGGAATTGGAATTTTTATTGAAAATAAATCTTTATCAGTTATTGATTTTTGGTTTAATCCTTTATAATTTTGTTCTAATATTTCTTTATTTGTTAATAATAAATAATAAATATATTTTGTTTTTATTTTATCAGTGTTTGCTTTAAAATGAATGGTTGTTTCACCTACATTATATTTATTTGAACCATAATAAACCATGGCTTTGCCATTTCCATTTGTTTTATTTATTATAATTCCTTCATTACTATAATCATATGTATCTAAATATAGGTTACCCAATATAGAACAATAATATAATGGATATAATCCCTCTGTTTTTGCGTCTTTACTTCGTTTTTTAGGACCAGTAATAGTTTCGCAAACCTCACCAAGAGTTTTTATTTCTATGTCAGGATTATTTATATTAATATCATTATAATTATTTGTTTTGATTGTAAATTGGTAATCTTCATTTAATTTAAACTTTTTTATTAATTTTGTTTCACATTTCTTATTAATATTCATATAATCTATTTCATAGTCACTATCAACCGTTTTTTCTTTCTTTAGGATTAATACTTTTGTTTTTATATTTGTGTGTTTGAATACTCCGTTATCGACTTCTACAATTTTTATTATTTTGCAATTGTCTAATATAAATTTTCTAATTGTTTTATTTGTGTCATTTTTAGTCATCAATTCGCCGTCAGGTAAAATTAAAGCACAAATACCACCATCGGCCATTAAATAAATTATATTTTGAATAAATAATTTTTCTCCAGTTGTTTGAATTGGATAAATATCATCTTTATATTTCTTATCTTCTCTATAATCGTCTGGTATTAGGTCTTTATAATTTGTTTGTGTTCCAAATGGTGGATTAGAAACGATAATATCAAACTTCTTATTATCACGTAAATAAGGGTTTGTATTTCTATCTAAAGTATTACATCTAATTAAATTATTATTAAATTCTTTAGTTGTAATTAAAATTGAACTTTCACCATATCTCATTGTATCTTTTTCAATTTCACACCCATAAATATGATTTGATTGTATCTTATCCTTACAAGTAGTATAAGTAAGACCTAATAAACCACCACTACCCATTGCTGGATCGTATAAAGTCGGGTTTTCGATTTCTAGATTATTAATCATTTCTTTAAAACCGCAATCATTTAAAATAGCATTAATAAAAGGTTTAGGAGTGAAGAATTGGCCGAAAGCTTTTGAATTTTCATTTTTGCCACAATACCCAATAAAATATTCATAAATATTACCATGTTTAATTGATAAGTCATTAATAAAATCATCATTAATATCTTTAGACAAAGAAGCAATCGTTTTAAAAACATCTACAATAATTCGTTCTTCTTTGCAATTAAATTTAGTATCATCTTTATCATAGAGGGACGGAAATAAAGAAGCTAGAAAAATAATATAATTACGCCAAATACTAGAAAAATTATTAATAATTTCAAACTTTTGAATAAATTTATTAATGTTTAATAAATATGATTTGTATTCTTCTATTTCATTATCATTTAAAAATAAGTTTGTTTTTTTAATTTCTATCAACTCATTTAAACTAGCAGGTTTTGATTTGAATACATACTCAAGCAAAACAAGAATAAATATATTCATAATATCGTTTAAGGCTTTAAAACCACTAATAGAGGCATTATATAATTTATTATGACAAGCATTAATAATAGTATTTAATTTAATGTCGATATCATTGGTATTGGTAGTGGCATTACCATTAGCATTACAATTTTTGATATTATCTAATAGAGTTCGGCGACTATAAGGTTTATTTTGTTTATTCAAATAAGTAATATTATTATCTTTACAATATTCAATTAATTCATCATCGGAAAAAGTTTTAAAATCTATATCAGCCATTTTGAGAATATATATAAATAACAATATCATAATCATTTTTTAAATGTATTTAAGAATTTGTTGGAAGTGTCCTTAAATTAAAAACAATAATAATAGAAATGCTAGTATAATGTCATTTTGTCTATAATTTTTTTTGGTAATATTCAATAATTTCTTTATTTGATTGTGTATATAAATTGATATTTACGATATTTTGTAAATCTTTAAAAGGAGTTTTGTTATTTTATTTTCTATTGACAAAAACAAAATAATAATTTTTATATATAAATCCTATTGATACGATATATATCACTTCTGCATATAAAACATTTATCTGGAACTGTTACACATTTATCGCAAAATGTGTGACCACAAGGAATACAACAGATTGATAATTCGTTTTCTAGACAAATACTGCATATCGTCTTTTTCTTCAAATTTTCATTTAAATTTCTTTCTTGTTCTAATTGTTGTTTCAATTCTTCAGTTAATTGTTTTTCTTGTTCTAATTGATCGTTTAAATTATAAACGAAATTAATATAATAATTAGAAATAGCATTAATTTTATTTTTTTCTTTTTGCAAATTATTATAATTTGTAATACTACTTATAGAAGATTTAAATGGCAAATTAATAACATACAACAAATCATTTATAAAAACTTTAAAGTTTGTTTCAGCCATTTATGTGAATGATTAAATTTTATATTCAATTTATCATTTTTTATTTAATCAAAAAAAAATCAAAAAAGACTAATAACTTTTAACTTTTAACTTTTAACTTTTAACTTTTAACTTTTAACTTTTAACTAATATAACTAATAACTAATAACTAATAACTAATAACTAATAACTAATATAACTAATATAACTAATATAACTAATAACTTTTATTTAACATATAGGCGTTTTGCATTTATTGCAATGTGCAATATACAATTGCAATATTTAGTATCATTTTTATAACAAATCCTTATAAATTAATACAAATTTATTTTTTTGCTATAAAACTTAAAAGACAAAAATTAATTTTGCCTTTTTTCTATTTATTCCAACTTTTAACTAATAGCACCTTCTTTCAATTTGGCATTAGCTGTTTTTTCGGCATCTAATTCAATTCGCAATTTGGCATTAGCTGTTTTTTCGGCATATAATGCGATTCGCAATTTGGCATTTATGATTTGTTCGGCTTGTAGAAGCGAACCCATATACGAAACAATCATATAAATAATCATCGAAAAGGAAAGCAAACCAGCAAAGAAAAACATATCACTCATTTTTGAATTGACTTTGGCTTTTTATGGCACAATATACAATTGCAATATTTTAATATCATTTTTTTTACTAATTGATATAAATTAATACAAAAAAATGATAATAATTAAAATTTAATTATTAATGGCAGGCAAAAAACTAATAAGAACATTATTATATATTTTTAATTTGCCGATAACTACTATTTCTAAATATTATCAATTAAAACCAAACAAAATTATTAATAATGAATTGAAATTTCAATTAAAAATAGAAAAGATTATTAATAATGACTTACTAATAGAAGTAGAAAAAGAAAAGATTTATAATAATAACCTAAAGATCGAATTAGAAAAAGAAAAGATTTATAATAATGACTTAAAAACCGAATTAGAAATAGCAAAGAATTATAATAATGATTTAGAATTCGAAATTGCATGCAAAAATAAATGTTATATTTGTTTAGAAAACGATTTATCGGTTTGTTGTATTCCTTGCGGTCATACATATTGCGATAAGTGTATTATAAACACAAAACGATGTTTTATTTGCAGAAAGATTATTATAAATACTCAAAAGATTTATTTATAAAAAAAATGATAATTATTATTTTTGAATAATGATAATAATTATCTCGAAAAATGATTATTGCATTTTCTTGTATTATCTATTTAATATCGTCGATAATGATGATATCAAATTTAATTATGGAATTACAATTAGAAAGAACTATTAACAATAATCTAACAGCCAAATTAGACAAAGAAAAAAAATATAACAAAGATACATTGCATATAATAAATAATATATTAAATACTGTAATTGAAAAAAATAATAATAATTTATCTAGTAATTTAAAAACACAAATCGATATTATTATTGATCTAAAATCCATATTGGAAAATAATAATGATATCAAATTAAATCAAGAAAGAGAACCCCAAACAACTAAATGTTCCATTTGTCTTGAAAATGATTTATCAATTTGTTGTATTCCTTGCGGTCATACTTATTGCAATAAATGTATAGTCAATTATAATAATTGTTTCTTTTGCAGACAAACTATCATAACTACTCAAAAGATTTATCTCTAAAAAAAACTTTTGATATAAAGATTATGTTTTTTTGGCCTTAAATAAAAATTGATAATTTGGATAACGATAATTATTATCGTTAAAGAGGAAAATGAATATTATATCAGCATATTTATTAAAAATAGAACAACAAAATAAACTCATTGATAATTTAAAATTAGAAATACAAACTCATATAGAAATTAATTTAAATCATGAAAAAGAAATAATGAATTTAAAACAAGCATTAGAATCACAGACATATAATATAAACGATCTACAGATTATAATAGAACAAGAAAAAATAAAATTTGAGAATTTTAAAAAACAACAAATTAAAAAAGAACAAGACTTTAATTATAATTTAGAACTAAAAATAAAACCTTGTATAGAAACAATTAGAAATTTAAAAGCAAAACTGGAACACGAAAAAGTTATTAACAATAATTTAAATCATTCTTTCAAAGATATAATTGAATTAAAAGCAAAATTAGAAAAAAAAGGCCTTCTACCAAATAAATGTTCGATCTGTCTCGAAAATGATTTATCAATTTGCTGTATTCCTTGCGGTCATACTTATTGCGATAATTGTGTCGTCAATACTCATAATTGTTATATCTGCAGACAAACCATTATACGCACAAATAGAATTTATTTCTAAAATATTGATATAAAGATTTGATTTTTGTCTTTAAGTAAATAGCTAAATGTATTTAAAGAAACTTCTAAAAAGTCCTTAAATATATTTATATAAGATAAAAATAAAATGGATAGAGTTTTGTATTTGGTGCATACTAAAAATTATGATATAAATACAACACAATGGACGGAATTAAAGACATCGGGAATAACAGATGCTAATCATCAATTTCCAGGAGTTTATTTTACATTGATAACTAAAGATAATATCAAAAAAGAGGAATTATACCATGATAAATTAATCTTAATTTTTTCTAAAAAACTTTTAGAACAACAGAATTATCATATTAATATCAATGATTATAATGGATTTATTAATGAAAAAAATACTTATTTTCCATGGGATTTAGATAAAGCAGTTAAAAAAATTAAATCTAATAAAAAAAGTATAGGTAATGAGGTCGTATTTCATGATCCTATACCGATGAAATATTTATGCGCAACTATTTCAAATAAATCAATTGATCCTAATATTAAAGATAAATATAAATGTAAATTTTCGACATCATTATTATTACCACCATATGAATTATATAATAATGAACTGCCTGATATGGCTAAACTTCCATTTTATTGTATTCCATTTGAGGATAATTATACAGGTATAGGCAAATTTAAATTGAGTTCTAAGAAATTTTATCAAAAAATGGCTACATTATGTAATGTCGATAATAAACAATCTCGTGAAAAAATAATAAGAGATATTACAGCTAATTTAGATGATTTATATAATCATCGAGAAAAACAAAAACTAGAAAAATTTAAACAGTTATTATTGAATAAAATATGAAACCATATAAAATAAACAACAAACTAATTTTATTCCATTATAAAAATAATTTGGTTTATTTAATTTTGCTTCATAACCGTTCAAGCCTTCAATTTTTAATATAGTATCTGTATTTATTTTCATTTGATCCTCGTTTTTTGAAATTAAATATTGTATAATTGAATTTTGACTTTTTAATTGTAATAATATATTTTTTATATTTTCTTCATGACCTACAATTCTTAATATGAAATCATCATTTATTTTTCGATGATTAATAATAATACTATCATGGCCTTTAACTTTTAATGCAATTTTATTTAATTTATTTGTTATCATATCTTCTATGATATTTTCCTGATATTTATATTTTAATATTAAATCATTTATTTTATCTGTATTAGTATCTATTATTTCTGTCATTTACTATTTTTAGATGATTTTATATATTATACAAACAACGAAAGCATATAATAAATAAACGAACTTATAATAAGTTTTTGTTTCATTATATGCCATCATAGTTTCAAAAGTTTCTATTTTTGATATTAACTCTTGATTGTCTGTTGTATTTGATGACAAATCTTTTATTTGTTTTTCTTGATTTTCTAATGTTATTATCAAGTCCTGATTGTTAATTATTAAAGTTTCAATAATATCATCCTGACAAGCTATTTTTAATGACAATTCTTTTATTTTTTTTTCATGATCGAATACCGTTTTATTTTGAATATAATTAAGTGTAAAAAAACACCAATCAAATTTATTATAATTACAATAACTATTTATGATGTTTTCTAAAGTTGTTGTTATTAAGGTTTTTACATTAGTTTCATTTAAATTATTGAAGTTACTAATACTATTTTTAATTAATACCATTTTCAATTCTTCTAATTTTTTAAATTCATCGTTATTTGATTTATTTGATGCGTAATTATATACATCAAATGATGGATTTATACGTATGTCCTTAATTTTAGTAGTTTTTAGCAATTCAAATTTCTGTTCATATAATAAATTGTGATTATTATATCTATCATTCAAATAATCAAATATCGATTTATCTAAAATATCATCTATATATGTTTCAGCATTTGTTATATCATCCAATAATTTATCCATTTATTTATAATTTTAATTATTATTTTTATATTAAAAAATAAAAACACGCAGTTAAATCAAAATTTATAATACTTATTTCTTTTTCCTGGTTTTTAACTATTACTTGCAATTCCTTTATTTTTTTTTCTTTTTCGTTTAACTCCATAATTATTATAAATTGCCTTTTTGCTATTATACGATTTTTATTTCTATATATCATCATCTGGACGTAAATCCGTATATATTGTTTTATATTTTTCTAATTTTTCTTTTTCATTGTCATTATTATTATTATCATTATTAATAATAACATTTTTAATTTTAATATTTTTTGTTGAATTATATAATTTTTATCATTGATTGTATCTATTAAGAAATCGTATAATGATTTATTAAACAAATTTTCGAAATAATTATTGATATATGTATTAACATCATTTAAAATAGCGGTCATTTATGTTTTTTAATTTGAAGAAACTTTTAAATTAAAAATAGACCTATAATATAAGTTATAAATATTATAATATTCATTTCAAACATAAATATTTTTGAATGTTTGTTATTTGCTATTAAGTCTTTCATTCGTTTCTCTTGATTTTCAAGTTTTTTTTCATGATTATTGACTTTTTCTAATAGTTCTTTTATTTGTCCTGCTTGACATCTAGTATTTTCATATAATTCTAATGATTTGATATCTATATCTATGGGAACTGAGATATCGTCACTTGTTATATTATATAAATATGATGAAAGTATATTTCTGCAATAATGAGATTTTATAATTTCATTTATTCTACAGGTTACAACATGGGGCGAAATGGCATTTTCTAATATCCATTTAAAATCCTCTAATTTTTGATATTTATAATTATTATTAATTTTACAATCCTCATTATTACTTGTGTATATATCAAATGTAAGCAATTTTCCATTATTATCTGTAAAACATTGAAGTTTAATATCTTTTATTTTAGTATTTTTCAAAATCTCCAACTGTTTCTCATAAACTTTATTTTGATTATTATATTTGTCATTCAAATAATCAAATATAGACTTATTTAATATTTCATCAATATATGCCATTTTTTAATATTAATAATAAATAATTTTTAAATGTATTGTAAAAATAATAAAATTTGATTTTCTTTTATACAATCATTTTAAATATCATGTCTTATTCTCAAAAGATAGCTGAAATAATTTTCGAAATCGAAAAAATTAAAATAAAACAACAAGCTATTATGAAGGAATGGCAACGCAAATTTAAGAAACAACAACAACTTGCAATTGTTAAGCAGCAACAACACGATCTTAAAACCAGTAACAACAAGAGCAAGAACCGGAAAATAAACAGAAATTATAAAAAATGATAATCTATTTATTTTTTTGTATTATTATAATAATGTCTTTCTATAATAAAATAAATGAATTATATATTGAATATAAAAATAAAGATAATACAAATTCTTTTATTCAAGCTAAAACAGAAATGTATAGATTGTTATTAAATATTATTTATAAAAACGATGCAGAATTTAATATTATCTATAAAAAACATATAGCAAATTTTGAATTAAATCAATATTATTTTACAAGATTATCTAACCCGCACAGAGAATGCATTTTTAATTCGTTTATTGATGCTAATGATTTTATTTCAAAAGTTTCTTCATTTATAAATGAAGAAGATTTTTATAATGAATTAAATATTTTTTTACAAAACATACCAGAAACCCAGAAAGAAACCCAGAAAGAAACCCAGAAAGAAACCCAGAAAGAAACGGTAACTACAGTAAAAAGAAAGAAATATATATCATCGACATTAAAAAGACTTGTTTGGAATAAATGGATTGGTGAAGAGATTGGCAAAGCTAAATGTTTATGTTGCAATGTTACGAATATAGTACAAATATCATTTCATGCAGGTCATATTATTGCAGAAGCTAATGGAGGCGATACGACTGTTTCGAATTTAAAACCGATTTGTCAAAATTGTAATTCTAGTATGGGACGAAAGAATATGCAGGATTTTATGAATATTCTTAAATAAAAAATGATTTTAAATTAAAAAATTAAAAAAATAATAATGTCATATTATCAAACAATAGCGAATGAAGCCTATAAACTCGATAAATTATATGAACGATCAGGAAATACAATTATAAGTGATAAATATTATGATTTGCACACAACAACAATTAAATTATTATTTGATATTTATGTTATATGTTATTTTGAAGATGATAAATTTGAGATTATTTATAATAACTATATTTCAAACTTTAAATTAAAAAAATATTACTCCCATAATATAGAACCTTATACTTTTAATTCGTTCATTGATATAAATGATTTTATTGATAAAATCAGCGTATTGTATATCAGCAGAGATTTCTATAAAGAAATAAATCAATTCTTAATCGATTTTTATGATGAATTTAATATATTCCTAATTGATATTATCAAAACAATCAAATAATTATTTTTTTGTTATTTATAATTAGAGACTGACTATGCTAGACAATCTAATTTCATTAACAAATTGTTATATTAAAAATTGCAATGATGAATTTAGATCAAGAAAAGAAATTAGAGCTATATGGTTTAAAGCTACTGAAGATTTAAACGAAAAATATAAAGTCGGCAAAATTACAAAAAAAAATTTTATTAAACAACTAGATAAATTAGATGATAACTATTTTAATGCTATTGAAAATATAAATTTACATAAATGCGAAATAAATAAATGTTATTCCCTAGTTAAAAAACATTTAGATTATATATCAGATAAAAATGATATTGCAAAATCTACTAAGAAATATACCAGTGAAGATTATGTCAAAATTCTTAAAACAAATCGTAAAAATTTTAGAAAACTTCCTTAAATAAATATTTTATGTGTTCGTATAATAGTATTTCTACAAATAAAACACGTAATAGAATTAATAATACAATTATCACAATATGTATGACCACAAGGAATACAACAAATTGATAAATCATTTTCAAGACAAATCGAACATTTATTAATGGTTTCTTGTGCTTGTTGTTCTACTTTTTCTAACTTTGCTTTTAATTCATTATTAGTTTTTTTTCATTTTCTAAATAAGTTCTTAGATTACTATTTAAAAATTGTTCGTTAAATAAGTCTATTTCGAATATAATAATATTATTATTTTTTCTTTCTAACTTTGCTTTTAATTCATCATTTCTTAATTGTTTCTTATTCTTGTTTTCAATTCATTTATATCTTTTTGTAAGTCTTCTAATAAATTTTCGTGATTATTAAATTTTAATGATAAGTTTTTATTTATTATATGCTGGTTCATCATTATATATATATTAAGATAATTTTGAAGTTATTTAAGAATAATTTAAAAATGTTCTTAAATAAAAAATGATTTTGAGAATATTCAAAATTATATCAATAAAATGTCAAGAAAATATCATGATATAATTTCTATGAAAAGTACAGAATGGGATAAATGTTATCATAATTCTGATATCGTAAAACATAATTATCAATTATTATTACAAATTATTGATAATAAAACAGATGATGAATTTTATGATTTTTTTAAGAAATATATATATAATTTTCAATTTAAAAAACAATATATTGGATATGTTGATAATATAAATCAAGATGGTAAAATTATATGCAAATTAAAATTATCTGTTATTAATAAATTTAATGCTGTTTTAGATTTTATTGAAAAATGCTGTTTTCTTTCATCTGTTTATCATAAATACGATTATCATAAATACGATTATGATAAAGATAAATACGATTCACCAATTGATTATAGATACTGCTATTACAAAGAATTAAATATATTCTTAACTGATATCTTTAATATTTCTCAAAAACTCAAAGAAGAAGAACTAAAGAAAGAACTAGAAGAAAAGAAGGTTCCAAAAGAAAAGAAAGTTCCAGAAGAAAAGAAGGTTCCAGAAGAAAAGAAGGTTCCAAAAGAAAAGAAAGTTCCAGAAGAACAAGAAAAGAAAAAGAAGAAAAAGCCAATTTCGGCAACTATGAAAAAACTCGTGTGGAATATTAATATTGGCGAAACTATAGGAAAAGCCAAATGTTTATGTTGCAATTCTACTGATATTACTCAAATGAGTTTTAATTGTGGTCATATTATAGCCGAAGCTAATGGCGGCGAAACTATCGTTTCAAATTTACGACCAATTTGTCAAAATTGTAATTCTAGTATGGGAACAAAAAATATGGAAGAGTTTATGAAAACACTTAAATAAAAAATAACTCTTAAATTTAAAATGACAAAAATAATCTTTTTGTCATTTTTGCTATCTAAACTAACTCTTTAACAAACCTTCATCGCAGTTTTAATGATGCTATATAATTTCTCATATAGAAAATTATCAAAGCTAAATTTGCATTTCTTGCGTCCTTTATGCTCGGCAATAAATAGCGATATGAAAATATAACTATTATAATCAGCTGAATTCGATTGAATGAAATTTTTGAAATATTCATTGAACGAAGATTCCAAATCAAAATCAGTTTCAGTATAATAATCAGATATAAATCGCCTTATAAACTCGCTTTCGTCAAATTCATAATTTTGGGATGTCATTGATGTATGAGACATAATAATATTACTAAAAATATATAATCATTTGTTTTTAGTTTTTTAATATTTTAATACAAATTTATAATAAAAAATGATATTTTAAATTTTAATAGCAAAAATATAAAATGATTATATTCAACAAGAAATATATTTATATTAAAACAAATAAAGATTGGGATTATGAAGAAAAATATAAATATGGCGTAACTCAAGATTTATATAAAAGACTTAATGATTTTAAAGAAAGTTCATCATACAAATTTAATTATGCCTATATATTCGAAATAATCAAAATAGAACCTATCTATTTTAAAAAATTTAATTATAAATCTATTGATAAAATTTTTAGTGTATTATTGCGAAAAAATATTGAAAAATTAAAAGATATTCCAGGTTCTTCTATTATAGAAGTCAAAAAACATTTAGTCAATAATGATAACCAGCGCCTGAATTTCTAATAAAATTATGTATTTCATGTATTTTATCTTTTAATGCATTTTTATTAGTTATAGATGATGATAATTCTTGTTTAGATGCCATAGTATTAACAATTGTATAATTAAAATCATTTTTTATTTATATACAAAAATAAATTATGGATTTAAGGATTATTTGAAACTGTCCTTAAATGATTATTTTTGAACGTCTGGGACAATGTAATTATGTAAAATATTATTTTTCTTACTTTTTTCTAAATATGCGACTTTTATATTTTCAAATTTTTTTATATATTTATCATATGATGGGATACCGTTTGTGACTATTGGCAATTTGCGTGTAGATATTTTTTTAATTTTTAATGCATCATTCGTAATTACTAATATTTCATCATGAAATTTATCTGTCTTATAATGTATCCATCCATTAATTACTGTTATCTTTTTTTCATAAAGAAATTTACTCACCGATTTAAATAATTCAACTAATATATCATCGCCTGTAACATCTGAATATCTATTTATACTTACGGGTCTATTATCAAAATCATAATTATCATCATCACGATATGCACATGTCGTATGTAAATAATATTTATAATCATCTTTAGTATCTTTACTAACATCCAATAAATCAATTATATCAAATATTATTTGAATATTATGTAATTTACCAATATCAATTAAATATAAATCTTTAGTTGTTTCATATTCTATAGTAAAACCCCTTTTTGCAATATAATATAATGGATAAAGATATTTTATTTTATTTACAGGATTTCGTATTTCTTTTAAATCAGGTATTGTAGAATAAATAATAGTTGAATAATCTTTATCTATTCCATACATATTTGCAGCTTTTTTGGATGATAAAAAATAACTGCCATTATGTCTGGCATCATAATATTTATAATATTCTTTAGACATTTTATCATCAATCGAATTTATAATAGCAGTGCTTGAATTATGAGCTTCTAATGAACTGGCTTTATATAATGATCTCGTTTTATATTTATTAAAATCAAAATCAGTTCCTTGATATAATACCGATTTAGATGGTATAATCGAAATATCTAAATTGAAAATTTCTGGATGTTTAGTAATTCTTTTTATCATATATGGCTGCAATGAAGATAATTGTTTATTATTTCTATTTTTTAACGATGATGATAATGATAATGATAATGACATTTACCTATTTTATATTATTATTTTATTATTTTATTAATAATTTCTATTGCATTTTCTTTAAGATTGCGGAAATGATGATAATTTATATAATTAAAAAAGAAATAATGAATAGCAAAAAATAATAATAACAATACTATCCAATAATATATATTATCTATTTTATAACATATTTTATTTACAATAAAAATTATTAATAATAATGATAATGATAATATATAACATCTACGCCATACTCCTCCTTTTTCGTGATAAGAAACAATACTTATCAATCGTTTTTTTAATATTTCTTTACTATCTCCATTTTCCATTTTAGTATTCAATAAATATACACTATTATTTTCATCACATTGTTTAGCAATTGAAATTCTATAACATCCTAATTCTTCGCGTTCTTTTAGAATTGCATAAAGAAATATACAGACAATGATTATAATTATTATAATCATCGAAATTATTGAAATCATTGATATTATTATATAATAATAATATTATTAAAAAGAATAGTTATTGAAAATTAAAATTATATGGCTTAGTGGTGAAAATGACATTTATCTATTCATTATTTAAAGTTTTATCAAAATAATAATATAAAAATGAATTTAATGAAAAATAAAGATTTGATATTTGATTCATTAAATTTAGTTAATAAATGTATTAATAAAAAAGATAATGATTCTGGTGAAGTTGCATTGGATACATTAAAATTATTTGGTAAAGTCTTAAAAGCATCTACAGAACAAACAACAAAAACTATGTTTTATAATGATAATAATTTTTTTGAGAAAATGAAGAATTCTAAATATACAAAATTTATTAATAAAATTAAAGCATTAAATATTCCAATTGATGAATATAAATTACCTATTATCGTTAATATAGGTAATGAAAGTTCAGGCAAGTCATCATTAATAAGAAATATCCTGAAATGTGATATTTTCCCTATTGATAGAAATCTTTGCACTAAATGCCCTATTAAAATAGAATTGATTAATTCCGATATTGAAACTTATCATATTACTTTTAAAAATGAAACTATCAAATTAACAGATAAAGAAAAAACTAAATTACACGTCGCAGAATTAATGAATAAAATTGATGACATAGTCGAAGACGAATTATATATTAAAATTTGTAATGAATATGTAATTAATAGCACTTTTTATGATTTACCAGGAATTATCGAATATCCAGCAGAAATGAGAGAAAAATCTAAAAATATTATTAATAAATATATAAATCAACCTAATACTTTAATTATATGTGTTATTCCTGCAAATACAACACGATTAACATCAAATCAAGCATTAGGAATGGTAAATGATGCAAATAAAACAAAAGATTGTTTAATTGCTTTAACTATGGTAGATTTATTACACAATGATGATATTGAATTATTTATTGATAGAATTTTATTAAGAAACAATGAAGTTAAAAATTTGAATATTAAAAAAATTATTGGTGTTATTAGTCATAAAAACAAAGATATTAATGAAAATGTATGGTTTGACAATAATCTATTAAGTACTATTAATGACATCTTGTTAATAAATGAGATTAAACAAAATATTACACTCGAAAATTTATTAATATCTGTCGATAATATGTTCAATGATTTTATTTCTAATAATTGGAAAAACGACGCAATTATTAAAACGACTATGCAAATTAATAGATTAGAAAATGAACTAGCTGCACTTGGTAAAGAAATAACATTAAAGGATATATTAGAAAATATTTGTCCTATAATACATCATAATTTAATTCCATGTAATTTTCCATTTGAACCTGATAAAGAATATTATAGATTGTTTATAAACTATTTAAAATTTGATGACGATATCAATTATTTGACAGAAATATATAATTCTTATAAAGAAAAATTAATTAAACAATTAAATGAAAATATTGATAATTTTTTTAAGATTGATAATGTATATAAATATTGTAGATTTAGTAAATTACATAATTTCCTAAGAATTGAATATTCAAATATTGTTAAAAAACATTATAATCATATTGATATTTGGTTTAAATCTTATGTAGATAAATTTAAATACGAATATAATCGTAGTGATTTTATATTATTATCAAATCATATTACACGTAATATAGATGTATATATTGTAAGAGATTTAGTAAATTATATGATATATGATAATTCATTATTAACTGAAAATACAGAATGGATATCTAAAAGAACTTCATTAAATAATTCAATCAAAACTTATAAAAATCATAAAACTTTTTTTGAAAAATTATAAAAAATTCAATTATTTTTTTTAAAACGAATAATTATATATGGTTTATAATAGATAATGAGTAAAACGAGTAATGCATTATTGATAAATGAAGCAACAAAAAAAAATGTATTTAAAATATTGCAATTAGTATTTGAACTTAGTGAATGTGCTAAAAACTGTTCCGAACAAAAAAATAATATAATGGCAGATAAAACAGCAGCTGCTTTATATACAAATTATAGAGCTGAAAAAGATATCAAAATAAAATTAAAATTAGGCAAACAATATAGTGAAAATAAATTAATTTATGAAAATAATAAATGTCTTATGAAACATTGTAATAAAATATTAGGCGATGTTATTAAATTATTTAAATCAATAATTTCTGTAATATCTGTAAATGATCCAACACGTAAAAAATTAGATAAAATGGCTGATGAATTAGAAACATTATTAAAAAATCAGCAATTAACTAAAAAAGAATATAAAACATATGTTAAAAATATAACTGAATTAATGTTCGTTATTAAGCCTCCTTAAAAAAATGATTTTTTGTATTTTAAAACAATTAATAATTAATAATTAAATAAATGTCTATAAATGATAAAAGTTTTATTTATATTAGAGATAATGATTGGTTCAAACAATCTAATGTTTATAAAGTTGGTATCACTACCTCTATAAAAGATAGAGGCAATACTTATATTACTGGCGAATTGCATCGAGGTATTTATGTTAAAATTTATGAATTAATTATTATTAATAGTCAATTACGGTTTATTGATAATCTAATTAAACGTAAATTCAAACATTATAATGTTTATTATAATGGAGGAAAAGAATTTTATGATAGAAAAATTATTAATGAAATCGAAGCTTATCTTCAAGAAATAAATATTAAATTTGTTTCTAAAACAGAAGATGAATTAACCAGAATTAATAGAGAAAATAATCAAGATATTATTATTGACAATTATTTGAAATTTGTCAAAAATCTTCTTGTTTTACAAAAAGAAAAAGAAAAAATAATATTGAGAGATTATCAAATAACAGCTATTGATTATATTGAAACAGAATTGATGCAAAATAATAAGGTCTATTTATGTCTAGCAACTGGCGCAGGTAAAACTCAAATAGCTTTTAATGTATTTACTAATATTAATCCATTAAATATATTGATATTTTCACCTAGAATTGCTATTAAAAATCAAAATGACAAATATCAAAATAATATCGATTGTAATATTTATAATTATTGTTATCAATCCTATAAAAATGTTTATGATTTAATTATTAAAAATGATATTCGCGAGTTGTTTATCTGGTTTGATGAAGCCCATTGGACTTTAGATAATTGGACTTTAGATAAATCAAATACTATAAAACAATTCTTTATGACTGATACTAGTTATATTAAATATCGGTTATTTACTACTGCTAGTCCAAATAAAGAATTTGTTTTAACTAATAAAACAATTTATGGCAAATTATATGAACCTATAAAATTTAAGGATTTGCAGATAAAAGGATATTTAGCACAAATCGAAGTTGAGATATTTGACAGAGAAATAAATAAAAGTAATATAGAATTTAACAATTTAATTTTCAATACTTTCAATAAACCTAATCAAGAAAGAATACAAGGTTTAAGTTTTCATAACAGTTGCAACAGCGCATACCGTTATTATTTACATCATTTAAAATCATACAACGCATGCAAAATTGATATTAAACCGTATATCCTAATTAACGAAGATTTTATTAGAAATGAAACTGAAACTGATAATAGTGAATATGAAGATATCAAGAAAATTAAAAAAGAATTAGGAACTGATATTATTTATTATAATAAAATTAATGAGTTTGAAGCAGAAATTAAGAAAAACCAGAAAACCGTTGGATATGTAGTTGCTAAATATTCAATGGGTTATGATAATAAAAATATTGATATTATTTATTTTACCGATTATAAATTGTCTTCTAAAGATATTATTCAATCAATTGGACGAGGAACTAGGATTAATGAAAATAAATACCTACGCGTAATTCTACCAACAAATTTTAATAACGAAGTCGAAACCGAATATAAGAAAATTGAAAACGTCCTTAAATACCTTTTATTAGATATAGAATTAGATTATGACAAAATCAAATGTTATAAATTAATAAACAAAACAAAAATTAAAGATTTTTATGATAAATCATTAATACAACCAGATGATTATGAGATATCTGAAATAATTGAAGAAAAAGTTTCTGATATTGATACGATGAAACATAATATAATAACTAAAGCAAATCAATGGACGACAATAAAAATAATAAACCAACTAAAATTTAATAATATTCATAATATCGAAGATTATAATATCTATTCAAAAGAAAATAAAAATATTAATCTACCAGACATAAATGAATTATTAGAAATGCAAAATTTTAATTTTAGAGATACTTATATTAGTCAAGATGAATGCCCTTATTATTATAATAAAAATGAGTGCATCGATATTATTAAAACTTATAAAAAAGAATTAAGAAAAATAAATAGAGATAATAAGAAGTTAGAATATTTGGTAAGTAATGATAAAAAAATACCTAATATGAGTTTATGGTATTTTTATGGAGGTAAAAGAGATGATTATTATTAAAATAATTCTTTCATCATCTTTTTATTATTTTCAATTGTTTTTTTAAGATTATTAATTATCTCTAAATTATTATCACAATAATCAATAATATCTTGTTGAACTTCTAGTGATGGTATTGGTATTTTCATTAAATTAAATTTTTCTACATCTAATGATTTATTTGCAAGACCTTTTAAATAATTATCAGTTAAAATATCTTTAATTGATTTTAAATAATAATAGATATATTTTATATTTATATTTTTTTTATATTTATCATTTAATTTACATAATGAAAGTAAATTAGTATAATCGCATTTTCCTTCATAAAAACTTATTACAAATTTTTTACCACTATCTATATTACCTATAAATAAATTATTTCCATCAATTATCCAATTTTTAATTTTTTTATAATCATTTTTATTTTTTGATTGTGTTATCATTATACCATCTCCTTCTGGATCTTCAACAACTTTTGAAGATTGGATAGTGCCTTTAATTAAATCAAACATTTGACCAAATTCAATAAATTCAGTTGTAGGATTATATTTAACAATTTTTAATTTATAATTATTTAATTCATTTAATTTATTAATATTATTATTAATATCTATATTAGTATTTTCAATATTATTAAATAATTCAATTCTATCATTAATATCTGATTTGTTTAATAATAGTTCAAATAGTTTATTATTACTATATTCAAATAATATATTTTTATTATCTAATTCATCTAAATATTTAACAATTTCTTCCTGTTTTTCAATTGATGGTATAAGCATATCCATTAAATTAAATTCTTCAATATTTAATGATTTTTGTGCTAATCCTTTTTGATAATTTTCTTCAATATATTCTTGTTTTTCTAATAAATAATAATAAATATATTTAATATTTATATTATTATTATAATCTTCTTTAATTTTAATATGATATAATAAATTACTATGAATACTATTATTTTTATAATACCTTATAGGACATTTACCATTTCCATTAAATGCTTGTGCTATATATAATGCATTTGTATTATAATATTCGTATTTAATTTTTCTTGTTTCTTCTGTAATTTCTGCTTTACTTATAAATATAATATTACCATCAATATCATCAACAACTTTTGAAGATTGGATAGTGCCTTTAATTAAATCAAACATTTGACCAAATTTAATAATTTCAATATCTTTATTTAATTCATAGTCAATGATATCATTATTATTTGTTTCTAATTTGAATGTATAATATTTATCTAAATCTGCAACTGCAATTAATTTAACTTGATTGCAATCTTTATTTATTTCCATAAATTCAACATTTTTATAATTGTCTTCTCCTTTTTGTTTTTTGAAAATAAGAACATTCGTTTTTATTTGCGTATATTCAAATGCTTTACTTTCAATTGAAATAATTTTTAACATTTTACAATTATCGATAATATATTTACGCATATTAAATAATGATTTACTATAAATCAATTCACCATCCGGAACAATTACAGCACATATGCCATTATCATTTAATGAATAAATAATATTCATAAGAAATAAATTTACTCCATTATTACAATTAATAGGATATATATCCTCAAATTTAATATTAAAATCTTCTGGTTTATTTTTGTCGAATTTAATTTTTAAATCTTTATATTTTAAATCTGTTCCAAATGGTGGATTTGTAAAAATAACATCAAATTTTTTATTTTGAAATATAAATTTATTATTTGATAATGCACAACCTTTATTTAAATTTTCAAATAAACTATTAGTTGATAACATTAATGATGCAATTGCATATTTAATAGTATCTTTTGATATTTCACATCCATAAATATTATTTTTATTAATATTACTACAACTATTATATAATATGCATAATAACCCAGCAGTTCCACAACAGGGATCATAAATATTAGGATTAAATAATTCTTCAACCATATTTTTAAATTGACATCCATATAAAATAGAATTAATAATTTTTTTAGGAGTAAAGAATTGACCCATTTTTTTATTTTTAGATTTTCCTTCATATCCAGAATTGAAATATTCATAAATACTGATAGTTGAAAATGATTTTATTGTAATATCATCTATAATAATATTATTAAATTCATTAATAATTTTAATAATATTATTTTCTTCACTTTTACTATTTAAAGCAAAGTCTTTATTTTCTGTAAAAATTAGAGGCAATAAATTACCTCTAATCACATCATCCATATAATCTTCATATTGACTATTGATATCATTGTTTGAACTAATATTTTTAAGATTATTAATATCTGATAAATAATCTAAATATTTATTATAATCTTCATTATCTGATAATGATTTAATTTTATCAATAATAATATCTTTATTTGAAATATATAAATAATTAATTACTTTTAATATAAATAATAATATAATATCGTTTGATGCTTCATTTCCTACAATAGACCCATTAGAATATAAATAATTGTGACAACTTCTAATACAACTTTTTAATTTAGTTTCAATTTCTCTATATTCATCATTATTTTTTTTATCTTCGTTTGATAAACTCCAGACTACTTCGTTTTTATATTCAATATTTATAATTTCTTCTTCTTTTGGTTCAATAATAGTTTTATTAAGTTTTGTTATTAATGTTGATTTAGCATAATTCTTTTTAGTTCTAGAATTATAATATTCAATTCCTTTTTCTTTGCATAATTCAATTATTTCTTCGTCTGTTAGTTTCTTATAATCCATTATAAATAATGACTATGACGGATATTATTAAATCAATTTTTATTTTAACGATAATTCAAGATTTTTTTTAAGTAAATAAAATATTTATTATTTATAGAACATGAAAGCAAAAAAAAGATCATTAATAAAAGGAGGTACTATTGGTGATATAACATATCAATGTGATTTAACGTTTAATAATGAAAATAATAATGTAACTGTGAACTATACACCAGAAAGCGGCTTACCCTCAGAAATACAAAGTGGTTCATTACGTCAAGTAATAATGGATATATTACCTGTTAGTGATAAAAATACAGGAGTAATACATAATTTTTTAAAGAATATATCTATTAAAGCAGCTGATAAATTAAATACTAACCAAGATATGTTTGATGATATAACTACTATAGTTAAAAATTATGGTAACCCACGAAGAGATACCCATGATAATAATACAAATGTTAATTTTCAATCTAATCATTTTCCGGTTGCTGAAATGAAAGCAGGGAATCCAACAAATATCTATAAAGATATTTTTGGCAAATATGAAATATATAATAAGGAAGATGAGCGAAAGTTTGTTACAATAGATCCATCAATAATTCAAATAATGATATTTGATGCTGTGGATATAAATGATATAGTTTATTCTTTAAAATTAATTTATAGAGAAAAAAACACAATAACTTTAAGATATACAACTAAATTATTTCCAAAAGGTTCACAAATAATTAAATTTAATAATTTAGAACAATTTAATATATTTAATACAACTTTAGGTAATAAAACAATTGATAAAAAATATCATAATTTACAATTATTAATTTTTTTAAAAAAATATATTAAATTTTATAATTTTTATAGAAAATGTTATAAATTTGAACAAGAATGTCCAGAACAAGCTACTACTACTAAACAATTAATAGAATATCAATTAAAATATATAAGTATTTTAGGTAAAGCAAGATTTGGAGACCCGATTATTCAAGTAAGAACAGCAACAATAACTGATTATATAATGTCTAATTTATTATTTGCAAGTCCATCTTATGCATTTATATCTGGAGGTTATAAAGGTTTTAAAGATAATAAATATGGTGTAACACGGTCAGGTTATGAAATTTCTAAAAGATATAATAGACCTATTTTAACAATTATGTGTGCGGAGGGTCTGCATGATGCTCATGAATTTTCCGATGCTACATTGATATATGGTGAACATTGGGGAGAAGATTCAATTGCATTATCACAATTAACAGATGGTGCAATAATTATTGCACCATTTGGAGGTTGGACATATATAGAATGTTTAACATTATTAGCAAATAGAAAAATCGTTGGAATATATAATGATTTTTTTAATATTTTAAATTATAACGGTGAAGCTAGAAATGACAATGCAAATTTTTTTAAATTTACTAGTACAGAGCAAAAAAATATTATTAATTATAATATTAATTATTATTTAATATTACTTTATTTAATAAATAATGAAAATTTTGAACCACGTGCAGAAATAAAACAATTCAAAGACTGTCTTGAATTTGGAGTGAAATTATTATCATATTTAAAGGCATTATTAAAAATAGTAGAACCACTATATAAACGAGTAAAAGATGCAGAAGATGCATATAATAAAATAAAAAATACAAAACCAAGATTCAGCTATGATATTGGACAAAAAACAATACAAAAGAGTATCGCAGACATAAATATTAAAACAGAACAATTCAATTTTTCACAAGATAGTAATGTAATACATTTAGTTGAAATTATAACTAATTTTAATACCTTAAAATCAACAATTGATGATAATATTAAAAAATATTTAGATGCAATAAATAACGTATATATAACTATCGTCAAATCCGATTTTAATTATCAAAATAAAATACCAAAAAATTGTGCTGGTATTTGGATTAAACCAATATTTGATTTAATTACAAGATTAAACCCCGATTTGAACAATATTGATATATCAGCTACACCAGCTACATCAGCTACTACCAATACAGAATGCAATATATCCAAATCAAATGTATGTGATATATTAAATACAATTAAAATTGATATTACTAGATTAAATGATTCTGATCTTTTTAAATCATTAAATACCAATATTATATTTGTATTTTCAGATGTAATGTATTTAAATATATATTTAAATGAATATTTAAATACACCTTTTTCTCAAGAAAATATACAAACTAAAATAAGTGAGTTATTAAAATTAAAATTTGAAGATGCTGGTATACTTAAAGATATAATTGATAACGAAAAAAAATATGACCTTATTTTAGATAGAAATATTGATGGTACATTAGATGAAGCAAATAAAACTATAATTAATGAATCAAAAATGAGACAAAACTATACTTTTAAAATAAATTCTGATTGTAATAATTATACAAATTTAATAACTAGAATTAAGGACGCAGAATTATCTTCAGGACCAGATACTGAGCTTACCGATGCTAATAAAGTAAAATATAAACAAGAATTTAATACAACTATACTAGAGGCTGATCGTATATTACTAGACAGACTATTAGAAGATAAAAAAGATACAGATCCCGCCGCACATCGCTTATTAGTAAGAGCTAAAACAGAAAAAAAAATAATAGATAAACAACAACCATCACTATTTAGTAGAAGTATTACTATGCAATACTTGTTAAATGGTAATAATATATACGAAGCACATGAAACAGAAGCACAAGAAGCACAAGCAGCACAAGCAGCACAAGAAGCATCGAAAGGCGGCGGAGTAAGAAGAAAAAATAAATACTAAAAATACAATTACTATTTTTTATATATATATACATTGATTATTTCATAAAATGAAAATAAACTTGATAGTATTAATTATTATCTTTTATTAAAAAATACATAAACATCTATTTGCTCTTACTCGTTATCCTCATGTTCCTTTATAATAAAAATAATCAAGATTTCAATAATTTTTATTTAAAAATATCGTGCAAATGATATTAATAATATGTCTGACGAACATCAGTTAAATTTTATAAATAATCGTAATATAGAAAATTCTATATTAATTGGTAATCCTGGTTGTGGAAAAACAAAAACGATATTAGATTTTGTTTTTAAAAAATCATCAAAATCGACTGATTTTTTAATATTGACTTATTCGAAAAAAGCACAAGTTGATTTAATTAATAAAGGAAGACAAATATCAACCAGATTTAATATTTATAATATTAAAACAATACATTCATTAGCGGCTACAATATTAAATAAGTTATTTAATAAAACATCTAGTAATATCAATACGATAATTTTAGCAACATTTAAAACAATAGCAGATAAAGATATTAGCGTTGTTTCTTGTTTAAAAAATTGTAAGTTTATTATTATAGACGAAGCACAGGATATTAATGAAAATCAATATAATCTTGTTAAATTAATATCAAATAAATTAAATATTCCATTAATATTAGTAGGTGATCCTAATCAAAATATTTATCAATTTCAAGGTGGTTCTGATAAATTCTTATTAAATCATTCAAATAATAAACATATATTAGTCAATAATTATAGATCTACAAATCAAATTATAAATTTTTGTAATTATTTAAGACCTCATGATGATTTGCCATCAATGATATGTAAAAACAATATAGATAATAACAAACCATTAATATATATAAATTCTTTAGATAATATTATAGAACATATATTAAATGAAATTAATAACAATGATTATAAATTACATGAAATAGCAATTATTGGTTCTGTTAAACTTTCAAAAAATAATTGTAGTATTGGATTACAATTAATATGTAATGTTTTACATCAAAATAATATCAATTATATTAAATATTTCAAGGATGATGATAATATCAATTATGATAATAGTGAAAAAATAGAAATAAAAGAAAATTATATAAATATCTTGACTTGTCATAGTTCAAAAGGACTAGAATTTAAAAAAGTATTAGTTATTAATTATCATTTAACATCGTTTAGTAAAACACCAACTGAATATGAATATAATAATTTTAAATATATGTGGTATGTCGCATTTACTAGAGCAATGGAAACATTAATTATTTATACAGATGAAACAAAATCTATTTTTCCAGTTATTAAAGAAGTCCCAAAAGATTGTTATGATTTAATAAGCAATAAACCATTAAAAATAGAAGAAAAAATTATTCTAGAACCAAAACAAAAACCATTATATTTTCCAATTGTAGATACAATTAACAATAATAAATATTTTAATGAAAATAATTTTTATAAATTTGAGACATTATATAAATATGATTTGATTGAAGAGAAATTATTTGATATTGACAAAAATGAAATATATGAATTTAATGAATATTCAAAATTATATGGTAGTTTTTTTGAAGAATTATTTACATTTTATTGGTATAAAAATAATAAATCAATTGAAGATTTTATTAATATCGCAATTAATAAATTAGAAAATACAGTTAATATTAGTAATAAAGAGGATTATAAGAAATATAATTATGCTATTACAACCTTAAAAAATAAAGGAATAATATGTTCTAATAATTATTTACATATCACTAATATAAATAAAAACAAATTAACAAAAGAAGAAAACGAATTTATTAGTTTTTGTCGTGCTAATATTTGTTATCCTACACATATAATAAAAATAATAATATCATTATATACATGTGAATATAATAAAGCTAAATTGATTAAATTATATAATAATTTAAAAGAAAAAGAAGATGAAGAACCTGAAAAAACTTTATTTAATATTGCTATATATTTATATCAATTTGAGAATGAATGTTTAAGAATATTAGATTTTGATTTTAATAATAATTACAATTCAATTAAACATTATTTTGATAAAATT
>Ga0209597_1000219_pt1 | contig 38114 bp, 60 predicted proteins | sample M_140625_MF_Meta_FD_187316 | JGI IMG/M metagenome (GOLD analysis project Ga0209597, IMG submission 187316) | Freshwater microbial communities from Lake Montjoie, Canada to study carbon cycling - M_140625_MF_MetaG (SPAdes) (version 2) | ecosystem: Environmental > Aquatic > Freshwater > Lake... | reverse complement strand
TCACGCAACCTCATTCTTGCTAGTTCCCTATCTACTGCTAACTGCGTTTTCTTGGTAATCATTTTGTTTCCCTTCGTTGATGTTGATATGTCTAACCGTAGTACGAATACTATGAGATGTCAAGGATTATCTTTCCATCGTGGGTGTCGAGGACTTGAACCCCGAAGTCTGCCAGTCACCCGACCTAACTACTCTTCGTCTATGTAGTCTTCTCGCTTTGTGCAAAAGTGCCAGTCCGACATGATTTCGTGGTCTGCCACCTCAAAGAACCCAGCGTTGTCTAAGAATGCGAGTGTGTCAAACTCGCTATCATTTGCTTCGGCTTGGTATTCTAAAGCCTTCTTCAATTGGTAGACGCAGGCGCACCAAGTTTTGCGGTGTATGCCTTCGTCCAACATATCGTATTCAGCCTTGACATACAAAGTGAATGCCTCGTAACTGAGGTATTCCGCTATGATGTCTGCTGATAACTTTTGAGTTGTTTTAGTTTTCATTGTTCACCCCCTCTCCCCTTCTCGTGTTGCTTGTAACTAAGTGTATCACAGATAAGAGTGCTTGTCAAGGATTATCTTTGTGAACTGTGTCACACCCTCAAACCCTTACCCCTCATCATAAACAAACATATGTTCGATTACTTGCTGGTAACTTACCCAACGGTAACTTCGTCCCTCACTTTCATACCGTCCGCCTGATGCCATGCTTCGCCACTACCTGACACGGGCTTCACTTTGTAATCGAGATTACCGTAACGCTGGCGAGCGTCCACTATCTCCACCTCAAAACACAGTGCCGACCCTGCCACCTGTAGTAGTGCTGTCTTGCCAATGTTCTGTGCTAGTTCTTGTGCGGTAGCCATTAGTAATTACCCCAATCGTAGTTGTCGTTTTTGTGTGCGGTTTCCTCTGAACAAACCCCAATCACCCGTAGGTTTTCTCCGTCAATAATGCGACTACATTTCTCGCAAAGATAAGTCTGCTCGTCCCAATCCCCATAAAGGGTTGGCGAAACTATTTCACCAGTTTTTAGACAAGCGTAGAAACCTTCGTAGTTTGGTTGGTTGCCACATAAGCATTGAAACCAGTCTGTAGTTCCGTCTATAAATTGTGTTTCCATTAGTTGCCTGCTTTCGCTTCTTCTCGTTCTTCTTGGACTTCGCGGTCTAGTCTCCGTACTTTTTTCAGTTGCTCTACTGCTTGCCCTGCTTTGTCCATCATGTGGTCATAGCCCCTAGCCCATGCGTAATCTAGGTCTTCTCTGTCCACCTGTTCTATGACTGTCTCCACTTCTTCCATCAACCGTTGCAGGTCTCGCTTCAAGTTGTCTAGTTCGGTTTCGTATCTGCTTGTTGCTTCTGTGTTCATTAGTTGCCCCCCTCTTGTCTGCCGAGTGCTCTGCCCATGTGAAAACATATGAACCCGATAGCCATTGCACATAGCACCGATACTTCGGCTGAATTATCCCTAATAAAGTAGATGATATTTTCCATTATTTCCCCGTTTCTTTTATCGGATTTACAGCGTCCCAATTCAAGGTCAAAAGATTCTGCAATCCTTCGGATGTCAATGTCTCTTCAATGTTCAATCTGTTGTTGGCTCTTCCAACCAAAATATAGCAATGTATCTTTTCTAAAGTTAGTTCTTCCATTATTTCCCCGTTTCCGTTTCTTCTTCTTGTGTTGTGGCAACTATCGCCCCGACAATTTCCTCTTTTGTTGCGGTCATTGGTAGTGTTACCGTTGGACGGTCAAAACCTATGCCCATTATCACTATTTCACCCATGTTTCTTTCCCTTTCGTTGGTTGTTTACTGTCGTCCCTAGTCCCGATTGAACGGGCACGGCTTGACCGCTAGGGGGGGGGTTATCCGTAGATAACCTCTCCGAGAAGTATCATCTGCACAATGTTGTCGCTGCTTATGGCGTCCAAGTCTGCGTCCTCGGGGGCGATTAGCCCGAGATAAACCCCAGCAAGTAATGTTAGGGTCTCGGGATTCATTCGTCCGTAATCGGGTAGAGACTCTTGACTGAATTCTCCTTTGCCAACTTTGGTTACGAATTCGGCGATAATTTTGCCGTCGATTGCCAACGGAATTTCGCTGTATCCTGTCTCCGAGTCATCGTCCAAACGGTAGAGAATTGTTGAAGCGTAACTGATGTTTTCGCCCAATTCATAATCCCCGTTTTCCGAGCCCCAAAGGAGCCCCTCTTCGCTCATTGCCCAACTTGCCAGCCCACAATGTCCGCCCTCGTATGCTCCGATTAGGATATCTGCGCCGAAATTTTGCAATTTCGTTTCGTCTATCATTCTTTCCCCGTTCTGTAGTTGGATGTTGTCTGTCTGCTTTCGCATTGTCCCTAGTGCCCATTGAAGAGCCACGCCCAAGGCGCTAGGGGTACGGACTAGAGTCCGCAAGCCTTCTCAAATATCTCACGCTTGAAGAGCACATTGTCTGCCTTTAGAGCCTTGCACAATGTCTCTACCAATTCGGCAAACTCGCCTTTTGCGGTGAGACTCTCATCTCTTGATTGCTTGATTGCGCTTGCAATTAGTTGGTAATCCTTGCGAGTCATTCTTTGTCCCTTTCGTTGCGGGCTGTAAATCCCGATATGACCAATCTAATGCATGTGTCGGACAGTTCCACAACTATTGCAAGCACCCACAACTACAAGACCCAACAAAACCCAATAGCCATAAGGCTCAAAAAGAATCTGAAAAGAATCTCAAAACAATTCCCCGAACACAACAACACAACTACATAAAGTTAGGCACACCTAACAAACCAACAACAACAACAGATAATGAGAACCATTCCCAAAAGCACCGACATCACCAACAGAGATGAACAGAGGTGAACCATCACCAGTAGAGATGACTGCTAGGCGACCCTGCGCCTTACAAACTGTTTGCAGTGGTCATGCGAATTGTTTTGTTTGGGGTAGGTATGTTACTGGCAGGTAGGTTACTTGCAGGTAGTTTGTCGGCAGGAAAGTTACTTGTCGGTAGGCTACTTGTCGGTAACTTGTAGCCATAACTGGGGCTATGCCCAGCCACCCCTACCCATACCATATGTATATCGTGGTGAGATGTTTTCACTCTTTTGCTGGGTTGGTCGCTGACGGGTTTGTTGTGATACGTTTCGAGTTTGACCTATGCACTTGGAGGTAGGGGCTTGGATTGTCTTACAGTTGGAGTTTGACCCACCTCATTTATGTGCATCATTTGATTTGTGCCGCAGAGGATGAAATGTTCAGACTGACCGACCCGTGTCAGTTGAGGGCAAGTCGCGTATGCGACGCGGCAGATAAGTAAAACTACAAAGTAACAAAACCTAAAACACAGTAATGCTCCCCCCACAGTTCGCCCACCAAAGGACAGGTCGCCGTAGCCAAACTCTTTAAGCCGACACCAAAATATTAAACATATGACGTTGTTTACGCTGCTCCCCCACATCAAAGCATGGAGGTCGAACCACGTTCCCGTGGATAAGCCCCACACCACGCAAACGGTGCACAACCCTTGGTTGCCCAATCCTATTCATCTAGGGTGGGACTTGCTCGTTTGCTGTCTCCCGACAGGTGTAACAAGAGAGTACCACAAGAAACTTAATCTTGCAACATCAAAAAGATGTAGTCTTAATCTAACATGGGAACAAAGAGAAAAGTCAACCCCGAAGACAAACAACGATTCTTCGCAGCCATAGCAGCAGGCTCATCAATAACCGAAGCGTCACGCATCTCAGGTGTACACATCAACACAGGCTCACGCTGGTTAGCCCAATCCAAAGCAGCCAAAGCCAAACTAGACGCAGCAGTCCTAGCCGTCACCAAAACTAAATCCCGTGAAGGCGGCGCACAATACCGAGCATACGAACAAGACCTCGATGAGTCCAACAACCTGTTACCTGCTATTCCCCACAACCGTCTATGCGACGAAGCACTACGCGGCTTACATGACTTCGACTTTTTCAGAAAACATTACCTAGGGCGTGTCCCTTCCCCGTGGCAAGTAGAAGCAGCCGTGACCCTGGTGGAGATGTTAGAAAACCCTGAAAAAGAATTTGTTGTATTAAACGTCCCACCAGGAGCAGGCAAATCCACCCTCTTCCACGACGTAGCAGTCTGGTCGATAGTCCGTAACCGTGCCATCCGTGTGATGATTGGTTCCATCTCACAAGCAATGGCAAAACAATACTCCCGCCGAATCCGTGAAACCTTGGAACGCCAACAACCAATTCACCCAGACCCAGAAATAGTTAAGAAAGGTTTAGCGGTGGACGCTCAAGGATGCCTGTCAGTGGACTACGGCAGATTTAAACCATCCGACAAAGGTGCATTGTGGCGGGCAGAAGAGTTCGTTGTAGAACAACTCGACGGCAACGGACTAGACAACAAAGAACCAACCGTCCGTGCATACGGTATCGACTCAGAATACATTGGACACCGCGCAGACCTCTGCCTATTTGACGACGTTGCATCTGTAGATAATGCTCGTGAGGGAAATACTCGTGACAAACTGTTGGAACGGTGGGACCAAGTAGCCGAAGCCCGTGTAGACCCAGCAGGTTTACTCGCTGTGGTAGGTCAGAGACTTGGTTCGGGCGATTTGTATGCTCATTGCCTCAACAAAATTTCGTATGACATCGACGAAGAAGATTATGACGGGTCAGACATGACCACACCAGAGTCATTTGCTGCCACAGAACCAGTTAAATCCTCTAAATATAAGCACATTGTGTACAAATCGTATTACCCTGAACTAGATGACGGTCCAAAATCACGCAAATATGATGCCAAACCGTACCCCGAAGGACCATTATTGGACCCGCAACGTCTCGGTTGGAAAGATTTATCATATATCAGGTACTCAAACCCGCGCACATTCAAAGTTGTATACCAACAAGAAGACGACGCAGACGACACCAACCTAATCTCACGTGTGTGGATAACAGGTGGGCTAGGAGCCGATGGTGTTCTCTACCCAGGCTGCATAGATAACGACCGTTTACCAGGTCAAGTTCCCGAAGGACTTACCCCGCCAGTCATTTCACTGATTTCTGTTGACCCATCCCCATCACAGTTCTGGGGCATCCAATGGTGGCTGTATCAGCCTGCAACAAACCTCAGATATTTGATAGATGTCGAACGAGTCAGACTGACCGCCGAAGAACTCTTGGGATATGACACGTCGACAGGGGAATACTCTGGTCTGTTGGAGGATTGGACTAATCGTGCGTTCAGTTACGGCTACCCTGTATCACATATCGTGGTTGAGGTCAACGCCGCCCAACGATTCCTACTAGCCCACGACTTTGTTCGCAAATGGCAATCACGACAAATGGTAAACATCATCCCACACACAACACACCGAAACAAATTTGACGAAAAACTTGGTATCGAAGCACTACTCCCACCCCTCTACCGTTCAGGAGCAGTACGACTACCAACAATGCGTGGCAACTGGAAAACTCTTGCACTTGTAGACGAACTCACCAAATGGTCGCCAGACAAAAAAAATGGTACCGACCTTGTGATGGCAAACTGGTTTGCAGAACTACACTTCCCAACAGTCGGCGGCATAAAACTCCCACCACGACAATGGCGACCCACATGGATGCTAAACGGTAATTAAGTATAGTATTGTTGGCATAGCCATCTACTGTAGGAGAACTACAAACAGTGCAATCAGTTGAACAAATAGTAGCCCTCTACGACGCCCGCCGCGAAGCGCAAGGACCCATCCTGCGCCGCATGCGCGAAGTACGAGACCTCGCCAACGGCGACATCGTAATACCATTATCAGAACTTGACCGCAACGCACGAACCAACGTAGCAAACCTACTCGTACAAGGCTTAGACCAAACCTCTATGCGTATCGCATCAACAATGCCGATGCCATTCTTCCCACCAATCAAACAAAACAATCCAGACTCACAAGAACAAGCCCGCCTTCGCAAAAAAATTATTCTGTCATACTGGGACAAAAACAAAATGGGACTCAAAATGCGTCGCCGTGCAAGACACTTCCTCGCATACTCATCTAGCCCAGTCTATTTGCGCCCAGATTTTAAAACGCTTACACCAACCTGGTCTATTCGTAACCCGTTAGACACTTACGCTGCACCACACGAAGACCCAGACAACCTAGTTCCAGATGACACAATTTTTACGTACACCAAAACCGCTCAATGGCTTATCAACAACTACGGTCCACAAGTTATGGGCAAACTCCGCATGGGACGTGTAACACCCGACTCACGTTTCACCATCCTTGAATACTGTGACGACATGGAAATCGTTTTGTGTGTTATGGGTGCTCCAGTCGCAGAAGGAATGACACCACCAGAACGCGCAGGTTTAGAAACCCTTGAACTGGAACGGATGCCAAACCGTACAGGTATGCCACTGTCCGTTATCCCAAGTCGTATCTCACTAGATACCCCTAAAGGTCAGTATGACGGTGTGCTCGGAATGTATTTCACACGCGCACGTTTACAAGCACTCACAGAAATCGCTATCGAACGCGGCATCTTCCCAGACGAATACTTGGTAGCACGTGCTGGCGAGAACCCTGAAATTATCCAGATGGCTGACGGCAAAACAGGACAGTTAGGTGTTGTTAAGGGCGGCGACATTCAACAACTACAGACCAACCCAGGTTACAAAACCGATACAGCCTTAGACCGTTTGGAACGCCAAGAGCGTTTGGAAGGTGCTATCCCTGCAGAGTTTGGTGGCGAATCAGGCACCAACATCCGTACAGGTCGCCGCGGCGAAAACGTACTCTCATCCACAATTGACTTCCGTGTACAAGAAGCCCAAGCAGTATTTGAACAAGCACTCTACGAAGAAGACCGTATTGCTATCGCTATCGAACTAGCCTATTGGGGCAACCAAAAGAAATCGTTTTTCCTACAAGGACGCGCATCAGGTGGCATGACCAACTATGTGCCAAACAAAGTATTCGAAACAGACTTCCACTACGTCTCATACCCATCATCAGGTTCAGACGTCAACGGTCTTATCGTAGGTTTAGGTCAAAGACTGGGTACAGGTTTGATGTCGAAAGAATCTGCCCGCGAATCCGACCCGTTGATTACCGACCCTGAACTAGAAAAAGACCGCATCACATCCGAATCAGTAGAAGCCGCGCTGCTGTCCAGTATCCAAGCACAAGCCGCTGACCCTAACGGACCATACCAACCAGACGACCTTGCATACCTAACGATGCTCACAGTCGAAAAGAATATGACTTTGTATCAGGCTGTACAAAAAACTCAGCAACGCGCACAAGAACGTCAAGCAGCGATGGCACCACAAGGCGCACCAGAAACTATGCCAGGACTAGCAATGCCAGGTATGGGTCAAGAACAACCAACAGCACCACAAGGTGCAAGTGGCATAGAAGGATTGTTAGCACAACTTGGTGGACCACCAGCAGGCGCAATGGCACAACCAGGAACACCTGGAGCAGTACTCAGTTTAGGAGGGAGACTATAAATGGCAGCATACGGACAACGCACCGATTTAAACATGGCACCATCAGCGGTACCAGGACAAACATACGGTGAAGCAGGCGCACAAATGGCTGCACAACGCGCAGTACCAATGGGCGCACCAGCCGCACCAGCCGCACCTACGGCACCAACATCAACACCAGGTCAATACGGTCCATTAGACCGACCAACAGAACGCCCACAAGAACCTGTTACCGCTGGCGCACCATTCGGACCTGGACGCATGTCCACACAAAGCGCATACATCGGTCGCCGTAATGGTGACCCAGTCCTTGACGAACTTCGTGCATTATACGCAAGTTACCCAAGTGACGAACTTGCAGACATGTTGGATTCCTATTTGCGCGAAGGCTACTAATGGCTGGATTCTTTAACGTCTTCGATTCCGTAGACGAGGAAAACAATGACAAAGACGCGCAAGCAAACATTGACGCACAAAACAAATTTGCCAAAATAGTTACACCACAACAAGCATCAGCAGCAAGTCAAATTTACCAAAAATCTCCTTGGATTCCAGCGCGTGTCATTTTGGACATGGCAAAGAACCCAACTCTTTCACCGCAAGCACAAGAAGCCATATCAGGTGTTGCTGGCAAACAATATGTTCAAACAAACACACCAAACAAACCTGATAACCGTAACTGGTTTCAAAAAACTATTTACGACCCAGCCAAAGCAGCCACACGATGGGGTTTTGCGGCATTGCAATTCACACCTGATGTAGTACAGAATGTTGCGTCACAAGTATTTTCTGGCAACGACCCGTCGGGTGTTGATGGCTGGTTTGCTTCAACACAACTTGGTGTAATGGCTTCAGGTCAAGACACTGGTAGCGGATTTTTTCTTGGTGGAAAAGCCGCAGAAACACAAGCACAAAAAGCCAAAGAGTTTCGGGGAACAATCAACGGTCACGCATGGACCATTGGACGTGGTGCCGCCGACATTGTGTTCACACCAGGAACCAAAGAGTACTCACTGCTTTCAGGGTTCTTTGATGCTGCCGTAAACATTTTTGCTGACCCAACACTGTACATAGGTCAAGCGTCCAAACTAGCCAAAACAGGTGAATACTTAGACGAAACTGTTAAAGGTTTGGTTGGTACCCGCAAAATATCTCAAGCATTAGCAAAACAACTTGTTGACCGTGGCTTGGTGCAAACAGACAAAATCCCTGCCTTAACGGGCGAAGCCGCACTTGCCGCATCCAAAATTGCTAAAGGCGAAATAGGGTTAGATTCCGCTGAAGCAATCTCATTCAGAAACTCTGACTACTTTTCATGGTTTGAACGAAACAACAAAGCAGTCAGAATGGCTGCCCGTATCGCAGGCTTTGGTGAAGAGGCAACCACACAAATCGCTGCACGAAAACTCACTGGAACAGCAGCAGCAGCGTTACGTGGAAAAGCAGCATTTCAAATCATGGAAGACTTCAAGGGAACCATCGACCCTGCAACCGCAGCACGTTTAGCAGAAGCAGACACCCCCCTAAAAGTTAAAGCAATCATTGGTGAGGCTGCCGCACGACTATCAGCAAACGTTGAAGATGTTATGTTGCCACGCCAAATTGGTGACGTTGCAGGAGTTGGCGCAACCGCCGCTGCCCGCGAAGTTATCCGTGAACGAATCCCACTGTACCGAACCATTCGTAACAGCAGATGGTACACAGATATTCCTACAGAAAACGTATTGAACTTTGGTACTGGTTTGGAACGGTCAAAGGCTGTCACAAACATGGCAAACTTTTTACGTGGACTAAAAATTCATACTGCCCTACCAGAAACATTTGACAACTTTGTTGGCGAAGCAATGGCAGGACTATCTTTAGAAAACGCTGCAGAACGCAAAGTTGCTGCAGAGAACATTTACGGCAAGTTTATTGAAATTATTACCGAACATTCTGGTGGCGATGTAAACATTGCCAGAGAAGCCACACGCAGAATCAAAGAAGAACTAGCCAAAATTCGTGTGTTCGGTGCAGACGAAATGGGCAACCTAGATGACGGTGGTTTGCTACAACATTTGCGTCAACTCGGGTTATCCGATAAAGAGTTATCGCGTTTCGGTCCAGACGAACTTGACCAACTGCGAATCCAAGGACCAACAGCACTTGTAGAACTAGCAGAGAACGTATATGTTTTGCCAGACTACAGAAAACTTCGCGCATTAACAGGAAACAAAATAACCAAGTTTGCTTTAACTAACGCAAAAACTGGTGACCAACGCCTAATCCCAGCAATTGCCGAACAACTCCAAACAGAAATATGGAAACCAATGGTCCTAGCCACAGGAGGGTATGTGGTTAGAAACATGATTGACTCACAAATTCGCATTGGTGCACGCGGCTACGAAAACTTCTTTACACACCCATTTCATTTCATTCAAACAGTTATGGGAAGCCGCTACGTTGGTCCACTCACAGGCAACCTAGAAGGCAGGGCAATCACATTTGAAGATGCGCTAGACGACGTTAGTGGTGCGGTTACAAAAGTTTTAAATGATTTCAAAGATTCAACAAGCAAAACCTTATATCAAACACAAGCCATTGACCCTCTTGCTGCCAACGAGCGTATGTTTAGAACCGAAAACTTTTCGCTTATCGACAGGGGTTTAGACGCAGCAGGTCATACAACTGGATATGTTGACAACCTTGGTCAAATACACAATGACCCTATTTTGCGTCGAGTCGCGGCATTATGGAATCTTCCAAAAACAGAACGCACGGCAGCGATTGTTGATTGGTTAGAAACATCCACTGAAGGCAAAGAGGCTGCAAAGTCAATTGTTGCATATTTCAAAAACGGTGTGCGTATTGCCGACCCAAAATTTGGTAGACCACAATTTATCAAAATAGACAACATAGATGACACGAACCTAATTGCTGCTTGGGTTGACAAAGCCGCAAGCGCAAAAATACAAACAATCATTCGCGGCGATGAAGAACTGCGTTTTGTTGTAGCGCACAACCGTGTTCCGAGAATACAAACAATCCTTGACGAACGTGGCATCCCAACCACTCGCCCAACGGCAACCCCAGGTGGTGGACTCACATCTGATGTTCAGTTCGAACCAAGGATGGACCCGATAAGACTGGACACTGTTGTTTACGCCCAAGATACAACAACCAAAGGTGTTGGTGGGTTGGTAAAACTTGACGCAGGCGGTGAAGGAATTATTATTCGTGTAGACAATTATGTTGTTCCAGACCCATTTAACCCAGGAACCACCATAACTCAACCTCACGCAATCATCCAACCTGTTGCCCCAGGTGAAGCATTTACTGTTAGAGGAAACGACCCAGGTTTGTTTGGTAGTAAAGATTTGCGTGAAATGGTAGACCTAAAGGGCAACCAAGGGAAACTTGCACAAAAAGTAAAAGTTGCCAACCGTATTGTGCAAGGCAAAACAGAAAAACTTGACCGTCTAAGCAAATCATTAGATAGCGGTGTTGACTGGTTCTTTACAAAACTTGTTGGTAAAGCAACACAAAAACTGGAACGTTCACCACTGTACCGTCAAGCGTTTTACCGTGAAGTTGCAGACAAAGCAGTTCTGCTATCACCAAGCGAGCAAAGCCGTTTGCAACAAAACATTATAAAATATGTTGACGATTTGAACGCCGACCTAATTGATGAAGGCAAAAGGGGGTCAATGACTGTAGAAAAATATGTTGGCAACAAAAACATTTACAACAAAATCTTTGGCAAAGTATCCACAGGCGACGGAACCATCGAAGAACTAGAACAATTTGCTTCAGCAATGGCTGTCAATGACCTCAAAAAAATCTTGTACAACGCCCAAGAAAAAAGCAACCTTGAAGACATGTTACGAGTGGTTATGCCATTTGCTACAGCGTTCCGTGAAACCCTCGGACAATACTCGTCATATCTGATTGAAGACCCATCGCGTATCCGCAAAACACAGTTGGCTTTCAACGCAGCAAACTACGATTCAGACAACCCAGATAACGCCCTATCGGGTTGGTTTGCTAAAGATTCAACAGATGGCAAAAACGTGTTCAACTTCCCTGCTGGTGGATGGGCTGGTTCGTTACTAGCGTTCCCCATTAAGGGTGCTTTCCAAGTTTTGAATCTTCCTGGTGGCGGTCCTGTAGTGCAAATTGCTGCATCGGAACTGTTACCAGATACACCCAAATTGGATTTTGTTCGCAACATGGTTTTGCCATACGGTGATGTTGGTTTGAAATCGTTGGCACCTCAGTGGGCTGTCCGAGGTATCGAAGCCATCAAGGGTGACACAACAAACATGGCAACAATCTTTGGTAGCACCTACGCAGAAACAGTGCGTTTCTTAATACAAACTGGTGAATATGATATGAAGAATCCGAACGAAGTAGCAAAAATGTATTCGGATGCAAAACGTAAAGCAAGAATCATGTCAGGTTTGCGTGCCCTATTCCAGTTTACTGGTCCTACCTCGCCACGTATTGACTTCCGTTTAGAAACCGATGGTGGTGACATCACCGCTTCCGCTTTGTCACAAGAGTTTTATAAACTTCAAGAAATCAACCGCGATAAAGCAGTAGAAGAGTTTATCAAAAAATTTGGTGAAGATGCTTTCATATATCTTGGACACAAAACCGAACCAGTTAAAGGCGGTTTAGAACCAACCAAACAGTTCGATGGATGGCAACGAAGCAACAGCGACCTATTCGACGAATACGGAAACACCGCAGGATACTTAGCCCCTGGTGGAGATGGGTTCAGTTTCCAAACTTGGAACCGTCAACTTAACAACAAAAACCGTCGACGACTCACAGCCCCAGAAATTGTTGCAGCAGCCCAATACAAGATTGGTTCATCCATTTACCGTGAGAAACGAAACCAACTAGGAGATACCCTTTCATCTGAACAACGTGCTTGGCTGTCGCAATGGCGTGTGTACCTTAACGAAGAGTATCCAGGTTTCCCAGCCAAAGCCCAATTCAACCCAGGTGAACTAGATGCTTTCACAAAAGAACTACGAAACTTGGTGTCTGATAACCGTGTTTCCGACAATGCAACAGCACAATCAATTGCACAATACTTGGATGCCCGCGATGAAGCACTACAAAAAGCCGCCGAAGTGGGACTTAATTCGTTGGATTCTGTTCGTGCACAACCTTTGAAGGACTGGTTGAGTAGTATTGCAGCAGTGCTTGTTCAGCAAAACCCTGAGTTCGCTCGCATCTTTGAAGATAAACTCGCAGGAGAGGTAGACTAGTAATGGCTATAGACCCAGTAACAGGCGAAGAAACAACAACCATGCCTTCGTTGGTGGCTCCGTCTGCGCTTGCTTCATCTTCCACTGGTCTTGCACCCGATGTAAAACTTGGTGTACGTCAAGTTATCGGCGCAGAAATGCAAGGGTTCAAACCCCTACCAGGTGATATTGTTAGCGGTAAGCCAATTCCAGTTGCAGAAGCAACGTCTGCCCGTGTGCGCGAGGCTGCTGGTCCAACTTCATTCGGATATGTTGGGCAAAACCTTGTGGATGAGCGCGGCATTATTGTCCGTGGGCAGTACGACCCATACGGTGAAGCGTACAGCGAACTAGCAAGACTTAGCACGAATGACCGTATCGGGTTACAGCAAGAGTTTGCTGCCCGTGGACTTTACCCAAAGAACTATCGTCCAACAGGAATGTTTGAATCTGCAGACATTACCGCAATGCAATCATTTTTGCGTTACGCAAACTATGCGGGTGTTACCACAAAAGTGGCACGTCCGTTGTTTTTATCAGAATACAAGGCAACTGGCGGTGTTGGGAGAAGTGTTCGACCTGATGCTAAACAAGATTTGGATTCTGCTGTGGATTCAGTGTTCAGACAGTTCATGGCTCGTGATGCAACCTCGGAAGAAAAGGCTGCTTTCCGTCAGATGGCTTTCAAACAGAAATCCGCTGAAGCGTATGGTGGTGCTAAGGCACCGAACATTGGTGTTGCTGCTGAGGCGTATGCTTCTCAAAAGTTTGGTCCTGAAGCGCAGGCTACTAGTGCTGCTTCGTTGTTTGATATTTTGGATAAGAAAGTTAAAGGACTTGCATAATGGCTACTGAACAAGGAATTGAGGAAATGATTACCCTACTTGAAGGGTATGTGCAACAGTTTTATCCACCAGCATTAGCACCACTTGACTGGAAAGCGCCAAAAACTGTCAAAGTTCGAGGTTTGGATATTACAAAAGCAGAACTTACAAAAATGTTAAGTGATTATAAAAAACAATTGTCCGAATTAAAAAAAACCAAAACCGCGCCAGAGGTTACTTCTGGGACCACCTCAACGACCGTCCCTACAACGTCTCGGTCGGAAGGATTTGTTCCTGATTCTGCGCCACAAACATCTACGGGGACATCTAAAACAAAATACCCAGAATACGAAAACCTGATTGGTCTTGAAACAAGTTACAAAGTTTTTATTGATATTCAAAATAGATTACAAAAAATTAAAACTGGCATAAAAAATGGCTATATTGATTTAACCGAAGATGAGGCAAAGCAAAGAAACGTTCCTTATCCTTATCGTTTTCAACTGCCACAATTTTCTGACGAATACAATAACTTAATCGAAGAACAAAAAAACCTTCGCTCGCGGGCTGCATATTTAGTTCCAATATTGAAAAAAATAGCAAAAGAATATGTCCCTTTGTCTGGTGCAGAAAATACCACTCCAGAAAAAGAAGCAAGCAAAATCATAAAATATATTGCGGATATACCAAAACCAACAATTGTTCAACCTAAAGTCGATTCTTCTTTTGGTCCACAATTGTCCAATACGGCAGCAGGCGACCCAGCCACTACAGTAAAAAGCAAAGTTACTGTAGTCAAGGACGGCAACAATGTCGAAGTAACTACCTATATGGATGGTCGTATTTCTGAAAAGGTATTGGGACCATCAACGCTTCCAGATACCGCAACAAGCAATCTACCTAAAGATACATCTGGTTCACCTGCCGCAATAAAAACATATGTTGATGAACAATTGGTGGCAAAAGGTTTGGCTGATACCCCAGCAAATCGCAAGACGTTACGCGCCGAATATCAAATATCCAGAGCGGCAGCAACAACAGATAGTTCGTGGGAACAAATTTTTATACAAAACAACCCTGCTAAAGCATGGTATCTGACCGACCTTGACCGTGCAAAATATCCACAACTATTTGCTGTTCTTAAACAGTATGCACTTCCTCGCCCACTAACAGTTGAAGAACAATCAGCATTTGCAGCCAAACTTGATGGCACAGACTTCTTCCAAGAACTTAGTACCTCTGGAAAAGTTCGTGAAATCAAAAAGGTTGTAGGTGACTTAGGTTTTGATGGTTCAGATTTTACAAAGTTTGTTCATACCGCCATCAACATGGGCTACACAGATGAGCGCCTCAAACAAGAAACCTACAAAGAAGTATTTAAAATTGGTGCCGATGGCAAATATGTAAACCCAACAGCATTGGCTAGAGCAACCAAATCAGCCGACTACCTCAATGTGGTTAATACAGCCCGCTCATACTTCAATACCGCAGGCGCAAACCAGGCTTCAGTCCAATCAGTGCTTACTGGTGGGATTACCACAGAAGATTTCCAAAGGCAGCAACGTGAAATTGCTAAGAAACGTTACCCACATTTGGCTGACCTTATTGACCAAGGTGTGTCGTTGGAAAGTTTGGCAGGGAACTTTCAGGCTACTGCAGCGAAACTATTGGAAGTGGACCCAAACACTATTGACATGTCTGCAGCCAACTATGAGGTTGCTTTAAACTTTGGTGAAGAGGGCAAGAAACGTGTGATGACAACTGGTGAATGGGATAAGTTGTTGCGTACAGATTCTCGGTATGGTTGGGAGAAAACCAACAATGCTAAGCAAGAGGCTAGGGGTTTGGCTGCTAATTTGGTTCAAGCGTTCGGAAGGATTATCTAATGGTAATGATGCGTGACCCTAACTGGACTGGTCCTGGTCCTGGACCGATGATTGATGTTCCCACACAACAAGAACTACAAGCCGCCAGTGATGCACAATACAACTACCGAAATAGTTTGTTAACACCCACTGGCACGGCTGGAACTGGAACAGAAGAAGATACAACCAGTCCAACATATGCCACACCAGAAGATGTTAAACAAATTATTAGAAATTTTAATACCCAGCAAAACGCCGAGAGTACAGAAACCGCTTCAAGCATTTTGCAGGCAACCTTGAAATACTATGGGATGGATAACCCACAGTTATTGCTTGATGTAAAAAGTGCTTTGGCTGACCGCCGTTTAACAGCCACTTCGACCATAGATGACATTGGTATTCAGTTGCGTGAATCTGCTGCGTTTCAAGAACGGTTCTCCGCAAATGAGGCTCGACGTGCTGCTAACAAACCTGCCTACTCGGTGAGCCAGTATCTACAGTTAGAATCCTCATACCGTAATACGCTATTGGCTGCAGGTATGCCAGCAGACTTCTACAACACCCCATCAGACTTCTCCAACTTCATCGCCAACGACATCTCACCAGACGAAATCAAAGACCGTGTAGACCTAGGCTACGCCTCAGTCAAAAACGCTGACCCAGCAGTAGTCAACCAACTGAAAAGCATGTACGGACTTGACGACAGCACACTCGCAGCGTTCTTCATAGACCCTGCCAGAACCAAAGAGGCAGTAGTCAGAGCAGCCCGCGCAGCCGAAGTAGCCTTACAAGCCCGCCAACAAGCAGGCATCAGCCTTGGAGCACCAGCAGCAGAACTACTCGTCCAACAAGGCGTAACCCAAGACGTAGCCCGACAAGGCTTCACCGAAGTAGCCCAACTACAAGAACTCACCCGCCCACTCCAAGGAGAACAAGCGTTGACCCAAGAAGAACTAGTAGCAGGAACATTAGGAACAAACGCCGCCGCCGCACAACGAGTAGCCAAAACTCAACGTCGACGCAAAGCAGGATTTGAAGCAGGTGGCAACGTCGGTCTGACCGCCGTAGGGGAATAGCACACATCAATAAATAAGTTGTGTTATAGTTACAAACGATACCTTAAACGGTAGGAACCTGTACGGGAATCCCCCGCACCGTACGGCGACATGGGGTGACCAATCAACCGCAGCCACCACGTACCTCGGACATGGTGTGGGCAGAAACGAGAGTGCCATATGTCAGATATTGACAACTACGACAACGAAGACCAAATGGAATCAAACCAAAACCCTGTTAGGGCAAGGATGAAACAATTGGAGAAAGAAACCGCCGACCTACGCAAATTGGTAGCGGAATCTGAAGTAGCAAAAAGAGAACTAGCGTTCGTGAAAGCAGGCATCGACCTCACTGCACCAGCGTCAAAGTACTTTATTAAAGGCTACGACGGAGAACTTTCACCAGATGCCATTAGGGATGCCGCTGTTGAGGCGCAACTGATTAGTCCCCCAGATTCCACCCCTAGCAGAGAAGAAGCAAACGCTTGGCAACGAACCGCAAAAATTGCGGCAGGAACCCAAACAACGCAACCACCTGTTGACTGGACTCGAAGGCTTAACGACGCACGAAGCCCTCAAGAAGTAGATTCAATCCTGGCAGAAGCACGAATAGCACTACAAAATTCGTAACAACTTCTACACAAAGGAAAAATAATCATGGCAGGCGAAACCCAACTCTCGTCTCTGTCTGTTGACCAGGTAGCATTTGACCGTCTCGCATATTTTGCGTTGCGTTCAGAACTCTTGTTCGACCAGGCAGCAGACGTACAACCAGTACAGCAGGCAATGCCAGGAACTGGCGTCACGTTCACAATTTTCAGCGACATTGCAGCAGCAACGTCAACACTGAACGAAGTGACCGACGTTACTCCAACAGCATTGTCCGACAGCCAAGTAACCGTAACTCTTAACGAATACGGTAACGCAGTTGTCACCACAGCCAAGTTGCGCGGAACAGCGTTCTTGGATGTTGACTCAGCAGCAGCAAACATCATCGGTTACAACGCAGGCGATTCAATCGACCAAGTTGTCCGTGAAGTTCTTGCCGCAGGAACCAACGTCATTTACGCCACAGGTGGCGCAACAACACCAACGAGCCGTGTAACGGTTCAGGCTGAAGACGTACTTGCCGCTGACGACGTTCGCAGGACCGTCGCACAGTTGCGTGGAGCAAACGTAGCAACCTTCAACGGTTCCTACATCGGCTTCATCCACCCAGACGTTTCATACGACTTCCGTTCAGCAACGGACGCAGCCGCATGGCGTACCCCAGCAAACTATGTCAACCCAGATGGCATCTACAATGGAGAAATCGGCTTGTTTGAGTCGGTACGTTTCATTGAGACACCACGTGCCAAAGTGTTCGAGAACGCTTCGAACGGTACCAGCACAACTGGTGCAGTTGACGTGTATTGCACACACATCATGGGTCGTCAGGCTCTTGCTAAGGCATACTCAGCACAAGATGGTAACGGCGCAGTGCCGAAGATTGTTCGCGGTAACGTGACCGACCTTCTCATGCGTTTGCAGCCTTTGGGTTGGTATTGGCTTGGTGGCTACGGTCGCTTCCGTGAGGCAAGCCTCCGTCGCATTGAGTCGTCTTCCTCAATTGCAACTAACGTCTAATTAGTTAGACAAGGCTTTAGCCCCCTGCTTCGGCGGGGGGCTTTTGCTTTTGGTATAGTATGTTGAACGAAAGGTTTGTATGTCTATTTCGAACTACGCTGAGTTAAAGATTTTGGAGCACACGACGGGTAAGACTGCGTGGACTATGCCAACGACTGTGTATGTGAAGTTGCATACGGCTGATGCTGGTGAGGCTGGTACTACTGCGGCTGCTACTGAGACAACTCGTAAGGCTGCTTCTTGGGCTACTGCGGCATCTGGTGCGATTGCTACTTCAGCAACTTTGGAGTGGACGACTGTGGCTGCTACAGAAACATATACGCATTGGTCTATGTGGGATGCTTCTACTGCTGGCAACTGTTTGTGGACTGGTGCGTTGTCGTCGTCTGCTGCTGTGACTGCTGGCGATACTTTTCAAATCACTTCGCTCACACTGTCGCTCGACTAGGTAGGTAGCCCCTAGTGGCTATTACAGCGGTTACAGGGTTCGCTGAACCGTTCCAAGACACACATCCGTATTATCGGGGAACGTACTTTCGTGTTGTTGGACGCACTGCCACAGGTTCTGGTAATGGTTCTGCGTCTGTTGCTCACACAAACTTTGAGCAAAGGTTGGGTCAGTTAACTGACTTCAGTTTCCCTTACCGTTTTGGTGGCAGATATTATCTTGGTGTTCGTGCCATTCTTACGGTTACTGCTACAGCCGATGGTTTAGGTACTGCGTCTTCTGTTGCACAGGTCTTGCGTCAGCGTACCGCTACTGGTAGTGGTGCTGGTACTTCTTCTGCATCAACCCTAAAGGTTGCTATACGCACTGCTACGGGTTCTGGTGTGGGAACTATGGATTCGACAGGCAATGTCATCCATTTCTATTTGCGTACTGCAACAGGTTCTGGTACTGGTTCGGCAACAGTAACCTCTATTCGTGTTCCAGTAAGAACTGCAATAGGTTCGGGTTTGGGTACGGGAACAGCCGATTGGAATGTGAACCCTGTGAGAAGTGCCACAGGTGCAGGCATAGGTTCTGCTACTACAATCAGCATCCATGTTGTTGTCAGAACTGGTACGGGTGCGGGAGATGGAACGTCAACATCATCCCCACGTCTCACGGCTATCCGTACAGCGACGGGTTCAGGTGAGGGAACATCGACAACGATTGGGGCAAGAGCACTATTCAGGGCATGCACAGGTTCAGGTTTAGGCACAGGCACAGCAGATTGGACCAAATCACACATCTTTCGTGTGCCAACAACCAGCACCTATGCGTTTGCTGAACGCCTCGGAGAATCCAACGCTGACCGATTGTTCTCTTTTGTGCCGCAAGGTATACGCCAATACAACCTGTTCAAACTTACCGATGGTTCTTATCAGATAACTGACCCACGTATGCCTGAACGCATAGTCAAGGTGTACTACGGTGGACATGATAACTTCTTAGATGATACTGAGATAGCAGAACTTACAGCAGCGGGATACGGAGCGAGCATAACCTGATGGCAACTTTTAGACCACCCACCGATGATTTCGTTGTACCAGTAATCATCTCCAGTATCTACAATCAAGGTCAACTTTCCAAAGAGGAACGCATGGCTAACCGTTTGGGTGCGCGTATCGTACCGTCTGCTAGAGGTCGCAACGTATATCTTTTAACAGATACAACATATACACAAAACCAGCCTTCAACGTTTGCTGATGTAGTCAAAACCTATTACGGTGGGCATGATATTGAGATTGATGCAGCAGAACAAGCATCATTAACGGCTGCAGGATACGGAGCATACATTTCGTGAAACATCAAGAAACACATCCCGACCTCGATGTCGAAGGATGCTTCGGTTGCCGTGTTGCAGGGGTACGTATGGGTGTCAACACCACTACCAGTCGCGGGAGTAAGGTGGCAGAAATCAATACAACAGAACGTAACTGGAACAAAGATATGCCAGCATACAAACGTCTTCGTGCGGATGGTTTACAACCGAAGAAGATTGATGGTGCTGCCAACGTAGAGAAAAGAGCGCAAGAAGGATGGCAAGTGGAAACAGGGATTCTTCCAACTATCTAAACGTTGTTGGTGTCAACATCGAAAAAGTTGGTTACGGCAAAATGGTTGTCGGCTTACGCAATGCGTTATCGGAAAAGGTAACACTTGCCGAAGATGCCGAGCATGTTGTTTTTGCCTTAAGACCGAACCTGATTAAAGGCTGGCAACGTACACAGGTACCGCATTTGTTGACTATGTGGGAAACGAACTGGTTGCCACCAGAGTTCTCTGATTATCTACAAAACTTTAGTAAGGTGATTGTTCCTTCGTTGCATAACTGGGAACTGTTCTCACAATTCCATGATGATGTGCATATGATTCCGTTGGGTGTTGACCGTACCATGTGGTGTCCGTCACAGGATAAACCTGAAGGCAAGTTCCGTATCATGTGCGGTGGTTCAGAGTGGTATCGCAAAGGCATGGATGTGGTGCTGGAAGTGTTTAACAAGTTGCAGTTACCTGACGCAGAGTTACATATCAAAATTGTTCCGCCGCATCTGTTCGCACCCAAAGACCTGGAATACCCGAACGTGATAGTCCATCGTGAATGGTTGACCGTTGAACAAGAACGTGACCTGGTGCGTTCTATGGATGGGTTTATATCTGTGTCACGTGGCGAAGGGTTTGGGTTGATGCCGTTACAAGCAATCTCTTGTGGTATCCCAACTATCCTTTCTGACGCTCATGGTCATCGAGAGTTCTCCAACCTTGCCACCCATCGCATACCTACAACCAGTGTTCCTACTGCTAAAGGTGTTTGGCAGGACATGGGTGACTGGGATGAACCTGACCCTGAAGCACTCGCTGAAGCCATCAAAGACCTGTACAACAACCGTGACAAGTACCGTCGTCAGGCAAACCTGACAGCCCCACAAACAGCAGCGTTCAACTGGGGTACAGCCGCCGACCAGTTACTACATATCATTAAACCTTCTGCAAACCAGATACCATTTGACTGGATGCCATTGGAACCCACATGCGATATACAGGTGTTACGCCGTGTTCAAGCAACCATTGGCGGTCATACTGTGAAGATGATTCCAGGGGAAACGTATACTGTAGTGTTGAATGTGCGCGATACTTTGCGCGAATCAGGATACCTATTGGAGACAGCATGAAAAAGCCATCTAAAGCGATGAAGAAAACCCAAAAGGTTATGCACGAATATAAGGCTGGGACACTTCATTCTGGTAAGGGTGGTCCTGTGGTAAAATCTCGCAAGCAGGCTATCGCTATTGCCCTGTCTGAAGCCAAACAAATCAAAAAGAAAGGCAAGTAATTATGTCCGCTAAAGGCGAAATGTACAAGTCCAAGGGTGCTATGAAAAAGCATGAAAAAGGCGAAAGCAAAAAAGATAAGATGATGGAATATGGTAAGCCAATGAAGAAGGCTAAGAAAAAGAAGTAGATGACAACAGCAGCAACCGTCATTGATAGGACGTTGCGGCAACTACTGTCTGGAACGGTGGAGGCTCGTAACAAACTTGTCTCCACCATTACCAGCGGTGACACAAGTGTCGTTGTCACGTATGCTTTGGAAGGGTTGCGTGTCGGACAAGTATTCGAAATAGATTCAGAACTGTTTTACATTTGGGCTGCCGATAGCGGAACCAAAGCACTAACTGTAGAACGTGGCTATAACGGGACTACTGCTGCAGCCCACACTGCTGGCGCAATTGTTACCATCAACCCACGGTTCCCTAGAGCACAATGTTTAGAAGCACTTGCTGATGAAGTAACCGATTTGTCTGCACCAATGAACGGGCTGTTCCAAATCAAAACCGCTGATATTGATTACAACGGTTCAGATGTGATGATTAACTTAACAGGCATTACAAACATTATCGACTTGCTTACAGTGTCAGTCAGATATATGACAACCGATTACCCAATAGCCCGCAAAGTTCGTCTCATCCGCGACCTGCCAACAGATGACTTTGCTTCAGGATTTGCTTTACGTTTCGACCAAGGAGTATTCCCTGGAAGACTTCGTATTGTTTATAAAGCAGCCTATGTGAAACCATCCACAGAATCAGTTGATGTCAATAGCACAGGTGGTGTACAGGATTCTGTTACAGACATTTTGGCTTTGGGTACACAGATACGTTTGATGTCACCACGCGAAGTGAAACGCAACTTCACCGAATCACAAGGTGACACACGACGTTCAGACGAAGTTGCTGTTGGTGCTGTAGGAAACAGTTTCAGCCAGTTGCAACGTTTGCGTCGTGACCGTATTCAGGCAGAGGCATCAAGACTTTCGAGGGCGTACCCAACTTTTCTATCGAAGGATTAAACGGTGGCAGATAACCTTTTGCGTTTCACCGATTCGTTCTTTAAACCGCCGCCACGTTTCTTTGGTGGGGCAACTAGTACTTCTTTAGTACCAGACATTTTCCCTGTTGCTATTAACGGCAGACCATTTCTCATCGACCAGAAATCTAATCAGTTCACTAGAGGTTTTGAGCCGCGTGTCCGTGATTCTGTTGACCAGTCAACTAGTCCTGGTGAGGCTGCTATTAACCCTCAAGGTTTGTGGCGTAGAGGTGAAACGTCTTGGCATTATGGTGCAGGTCAAAAGTATGCGGATACTGCTGAGGCACAGGATTACAGGTTCTTTTCTTCTAAGGGTATAAACCCTTGGATTAAGGGTCAGGTGACACTTCTTAACACTGTCAAAGAATCCTTGAATTCTGCGAACACTAACCTTCTTATTGCTGCTACCGACACCCGTGTGTATGTGCTTGATGGCGCAACACTGAGGTACACAACAGACCCTGATGCGACATCACCAACATGGACTGCTGCAACAGGTTTGCCAACAGGCACACCGCGTGACATGGCTACCGATGGAACAAACATTTATTTAACGTACGCTGGAACAACCAACAGTTATGGTTTATGGAAATATACGGCAGCAGACGTAGCATCCAACGTCGCTTACGGTCACCAACTTTATTATGTTGACTTCGTTAAAGGACACCTCATGGTATCTGGGGATGCTTCAGGTGGATACGCCACAGACTTGTACTATGACCCAGCAGGCAACATCGGAGGTGATGACTATGCCCACCCAATCAGCACATGGAACTGGGTAAGTTTCGCTGCAGGACAAAACGCTATCTACGTTGCAGGATATGCAGGTACCCGTGGTGCTGTCTACAAAATTACTATCACCTCAGCAGGTGTTTTAGACCAACCTGTTGTCGCATTAGAATTACCTTCAGGTGAAATACCTTTAGTTGTTTACGGATACCTTGGTGGCATATTCGTTGGCACAAACAAAGGTGTCCGATATGCAACCACAGACTCTGCATCAAACCTTGTTGCAGGTGCACTTATCCCAACCACTGGCAGCGTGGTTTCTTTCACCTCTGATGAACGCTACGTCTGGTTCAACTGGTCACAATACGATGGCACCTCTACAGGTTTAGGACGCTTAGACCTTTCAACTTTCATTTCAACTAATACCCCAGCCCATGCTTCGGACCTGATGTTGACCTCGACAGCGAACGTTTTGGCTGTAACAACGTTTGACAACAAACGCATCTTCTCAGTATCAGCCGATGGTATCTATGTTGAGGACTCAGCGAACCTTGTTACTACAGCAGAACTGACCACAGGTACCTACCGTTGGGGTATTCCAGACCGCAAGTTCGTAGCCAAATTTGATATTCGTTCCACACCCCTCTACGGAACTATCACCCCATCAATTTCATTGGATTCTGGCACATACCAGTCGATGTCACCACACGATTTGGCTTTGGCTACAGAGTCGGTGGCTACAGGACCACAATCCAAGTTCATTGAAGCACGTTTCAAACTGGACTTCACACGCTACTCAGCCCTTGTCGGACCAACTTTAACCCGATGGATGGCTAGAGCATATGCCACACCAGCCCGAAGCCAAGTGTTCAGGGTACCTATTTTGATGCACCACCGTTTGCGTGTGCATGACACCGAATACTATTTTGATGTCGAATCAGAACTTCAAGCATTAAGGGACTTGGTTACTAACCCGCGTGTGATAAACTACCAAGAAAATACTGAAACATATTCGGTGGTTATGGAAGATTTAGAATTTCAGGTGATTGACGGATACCAGTCCAACTGGGACCTTGAAGGCACCTGCACTGTTACAATGCGTTCAGTACAAGATTAGGAGCAGAAATGGCATACGCAACGAGAAGGTCTTACGCTGGTGCGGCACCTGCTTGTACCCTGACTAACTCGATTACGTCTGGTGACACTTCTGCTTTGCTTACTGGTGATGTAACGAACTGGACTACCACTGCTTCAGGTCCGTTTTTTATGGTTATTGACCCAGGTCTTAGCACCGAAGAAAAAGTTTTGGTGGCAGCACGTACGGGTTCTTCGTTGTCGAGTATTACTCGCGGTCAGGATGGTACTACTGCTGCTTCTCATGCTGCTGGTGCTACTTGTTACCCAGTGTTTACTGCTACTGACGCTGACCAAGCCAACGCTGTTGCGGCAACACTGACAACCAAGGGTGACTTGTTGGTCACTACAGGCTCGGCACTCAACCGTTTGGCTGTTGGCACTAACGCATACGTTCTCACCGCTGATTCGACTGCTACGAACGGTGTAGCATGGGCTGTTATTCCTACTCAAACACCTGATTTTTCTAGTGACCAAAATGTTTTACTAACACAAGTATTCGGATAAAGGAATTAACACATGGCAACATTTACAAAACTTGCGTTACAACCAGCAGGCACCACAGGTGACGGTCTGGGTATTACCGTTGTCGCTACGGCAACAGCAGGTACGGCAATCCACACTGCTTCAGTAACACCAGCAACCATTGATGAGGTTTGGTTGTATGCAGTAAACACTCACTCATCGGCAGTTACTTTGACGATTGAGTTTGGTGGGGTGTCTGTAACAAAAGACATTATTCAGCAGTCGATTGCTGCTACACCTAGTGGTTTGGTGCTTGTTTGTGCTGGTCTTGTTGTTCAAGGTAACGCAACCCAAAAGGTTATTCGTGCGTTTGCTGGTACTGCATCCAAAATTGAAATCTTTGGTTTCGTAAATAGAATTGCCTAAGCGATGACAAGGTACGCACAGCGCACACTTATACAGCAGGGTTCTGTTGCTAATTGGGGTAAGGCTGCACCTGCTGGTATTGGTGTTGTTGCTGGTTATGGTGTTGCTACAGGTGGCACAAGTTATTCTGTGACGGTTAACTCTATTGCTTACACTTTGTTGTCGTTTACAAGTGACTCAAATCTTGTTGTCACTTCTAGTGGGCTATTTGATATTTTGCTCATCGGCGGTGGCGGAGGAGCAGGTGGTGGTGACGCAGGTAATAGAACTGGTGGTGGCGGCGGTGGTGGTGATATCGTTGGTCTTGATGTGGCTGTTACTCAATATCTTGCTGCTGGAACTTACGCAGTTGATATCGGTGCAGGTGGAAGTGGTTCAGCATTTGGCGAATGTACGAGTGGACTCAAAACTACTTTGGCAGGTCTGATTGCTATTGGCGGTGGTGCTGGTGGCAATGTTTCTCACACAACTGATTTGGATTACAGCAATTACAGACTCGCTCGTAACGGTGGTTCGGGTGGTGGTTCAAGTATCGTAAATAGTAGGGGTTCTTTGGCTATCGGTATCAAAGGTAATAATGGTGGCGATAACGGTGTGTACGGTTCAGTAGCAGCATCGTGTTCGGGTGGTGGTGGAGGAGCAGGTGGCGCAGGTGGTTCAATCGCAGGTGGAGCGACTGGTGGTGCAGGTGGTCATGGCGCAGACATTTACCCTTTTGTAAACTCTGTAAGCGTATTGACAAATCCATATTACGCAAGCGCAGGTGGTGGCGGTGGAGGTGGCACTACTGGTGGTGCAGCAGGCAACGGTGGTGTCGCAGGCAAAAACGGTGGAACTGGTAACGCAGGAGTAAATTATGGTGCTGGTGCTGGTGGTACAAGCAACGGCACTGGTGGTGCTGGTTCAGCAGGACTCGTATTAGTTCGGTTTAAAGTATGAGTACCTATTTCGCACAGGTCACTGATGGCATTGTTACCGATGTCCGTGTTGTTAGCCGTGAGTTTATGGAAGCAAATCCTGAACGCTACACGGGTACTTGGGTTGAAACATTTTTTGACACCGCAGGTAAGACCTACGCTGGTATTGGTTTTACTTGGAATGGCACAGATTTTGTTGCGCCAGTAGTTGAGCCTGAATAATGTGGCTCGCACTTCACGTTGGCTGATATTTGCGCCAGTAGCAATACTCGCACTGTTCGCACAACCAGTTAAGGCAGATGTTTTAGGAGATTGGATATACAGTCAATCAAATAATTGTGGTGGTTCGGTCGAAGTCATAGACAACACCATCACTCTCCACGGACCCGATAACGGCACACAACAGTTCGGTATGTGTGGTGGTCAAGCCAATTGGGTCAAGATAGACACCACTATTCCTGCTGGTGTAAACACAGTGGACTTTACTTGGGCATATCAAACCAATGATGGAGCATGGTACGACCCTCCACAATATGGGGTCAATGGCATATATACGTTACTCACGCAACAAAACAATGCGACAGGAACCAAATCTGTACCTGTTGTTGAGGGCGACATTTTTACGTTTCGTCAATACTCAACAGATACTTGTTGCCAGCCAGGGCATTTAACTATCAGCAACTTGTCGTTGTGGGAGTTCACTGCAACAACATCTACCACTATTCAGGAGACAACAACATCATGGGACACCACAACAACATCCACGACTACAACGACAACCACTACTACTACTGCACCCTCTACGACTGTGCCTGTAGCAAACGTATCGACTACTACGACACCTCAAACAACTTCCACACTCCAACCAGAACCAACAATGCCAGAACCGCCAGCAACGGTTCCTCTACCACAAATAGAGCCGCCAGCCATGCCAGAGATACCACCCCTCGTACTACCAGAGATTGAAACATATCCACCAGAAACATTAGAACTCCCACCCGACGTTGTGGACACAATGCCTTACCCTGTGGACACATACCCTACTGTTTATCCACCCGATACGCTACCGTTTGTCGGGCTACTACCAGAGCCACCAGACACCATGCCTCTGCCACCAGACACCCTGCCAGACGCACCAGAAACGCTTGACACGCTCCCAATAGCAGTAATCGCAGAATTACCCCCCGAACTCGTAGAAGCCCTCCTAGACGCTGGTGACACAAACATCCCCCTCACCGAAGAACAGTTTGACACCGTTGTAGACACCATAAAAGACCTCGCCCCCGAAGAAGCAGTAGCACTCATCACTCAAATCCTTGCCACCGCAGTAACACCAGACCAAGCCACAGCCCTAGCCACCAACCCCGAAGTGTTGGCTGTCATTACCTCGGAACAAGCCACAGAAATCTTTGAAACCATTGAAGTCCAACAACTAGATGAGACACAGATAGCCGAACTCACAGCAGCAATCCAAGACGCACCCCTCGCAGTCCAAAAAGTGTTTGAACAAACCATAGACATCTTCGGCGGATTCGACGACTACATACCAACAGGCTCCAACATCCCTGTAGGAGAACGACGAACCCTCATCGCCATCGCAGCAGGAACAACCCTCACAGCAGCAGGTAGTAAGATAAAACGGAAATGAAACGCCTCACTGACCTCATCAAAGACAACGCATGGACCTACGCAGGCACAGGTCTAGTCCTAATCACCTTGTCGGGACCTACACTTCGGCAGGCTGTATGGTTGGTTGGTGTATCATTAGTGTTACACGCAGCATTAACTCTCAGCACAAAGGAATCAGAATGAAAAAAGCACAAGACATCGCAGGTCGTATCGTGGCAGTGTTCCTGTCCTCAGCGTTGGCTATCGTTGGTGGTAGTGCCGTTATTGCACCCGAGTTGGAAATTTGGAAGTCGGCTGTTCTTGCTGGTTTCGCTGCATGTGCCACCGTTATTCAGAAACTTGCTCAGTCATCGCTTGATGGCAAACTCACAATGGAAGAAATCAACAGCGCGTTCGGCGCAAAGGCGGTAAAGTAATGGCTATGAAAAAACCAATTAAAAAGGCAGTGAAAAAAACTGGTGGGTCAGCAGACGCAATGGAAAGAAATAACCAAAGTGCGTTTAACAAACTGTATACCTCAATGTATGGCAGTGGCGGCGAAATTGGAGAAGCAGATGCGGTTATGATGTTTAGAAATACTGCCCGCGAAGCACTTAAACGGGGTATGCCAATAACAAACGAAGCACGTTATTATGTAGAAAACCCAAAGACAATTAATTCACAGAGCGCGGAACAAATGGGTAAATACTTTGCAACAAAGAAATCTACTGCTGCTGCTGCTGCTGGTGGTGCAGCACAACAAATGAAAAAAGACGCAGCCAAAAAAATTAAGAAGAAGTAATTTTAGTGGCGTACCCTGTTGTACCAGTAAAACTTTGTGTGCACCTGAAAGGTGCTGTCCCAGGCAAACTAGCCGCAGACAAACTACGCAAAACCATTGGTGGAACATTGCATCATTGTGCTGCTGATGCTTGGGAAGCAATGGTTGAAGCCGCAGAAAAAGACGGTATCAAACTGACACCGACCAGCAGCGGCGACACATATCGAGATTACGAAACCCAAAAGCGGGGCTTCCTCACACGCTACCAAGTGGAACCAATCGTAGGTCAAAGCACAAAAACGTTTGAAGGTAAGAAGTGGTATCTCAAAAAAGGTATGGCGATGCTGGCAACACCAGGCAAAAGTCAACACAACCTCGGCATCGCAGTCGATGTATCCACAGCATCAGGACCTAGACTTGCATGGATGTTAGCCAACGAACACCTCTACGGCTTCTCACACGAAGTCCAATCCGAACCGTGGCACATCCGCTACACCCAAGGAAACCAAGTCCCACCAGCGGTTGCAGCCTTCGTTGCTGCGAAAGCAGTATGACATGGATGCTGGTTGGGCTACTGTTCTCGCTGCTGCTGTTGCTGGTACTTTCGGTCTGCTAACAGTTCTTGTTGCTAGGTTCGCTAAAGAAAACCGTGACGACCATGCTGTAGTGCAAAGCATTTTGAGGGGTATGCACAAAACTATTTACCGTACCGAAGACAAGATAGATGTTGTTGCAAACAAACTTTCGGAGCATGTAGAAAACCACAAAAAGTAACCGAATAACAGTTGCAAGTTCGGCTATATTTGCTGGTCCCATGACACGCGAAACGTTATACACAATCCGCAAATTCCTTGTAACAGCAAGGGTTTCCCGCCCTGAAGAAGACGAGTTCTTCACCGTTCTCAAGACCTTAGACCGTCTGATAGTTGAGGATGCTAAAACTCTCCAGATGGCTGGAAGTTCACTAGACTAAACCCATGTCTCAACAAGACTGGCTGACCTGCCCCGACTGCAATATCAGTTGGTTGTATGCCGAAGGTAAGTACTGTGCGATTTGTAAAGAACGAGGGGAACATGACACCGAACCCAATTACGAAGACTGAACCACCAATGGTGTTGGTCCACTGGGCTGACACACATCTGTCTGAAGGTGGATGGCAAGACATGGACGAGTATGAAGATGACGGGGAATGTATTGTTGCGAGCGTAGGTTTTCTGGTTGCTGTTGGTGACGCTGGTTCGAAGAAAGACCACGTGAATTTGTGGCAGACGTTATGTAAGGGTGAGGGTATTCACGCTATTCATATTCCTGCTGGGATGGTTCGTTCAATAAAAATCTTGGGATAGTCCTTGACATAGGTATCACAGCCGTGTATGGTGATACATGAAGGAACCACTACGAAAGGGAAATCATGCAAATCACACGTCATCGTGTAACGAAACCAACCCACGGCGAGCAAGACTGGTTAGACATACGCTTTTGGGATAATCAGAAACGTAAACGAGTATCAGCGTCAGCAGTAGCCGCAATCTATGGGCTACATCCGTTTGTGCCAGCAGACAAATATGCTGCGGAACTGTTAGGTGATATTCCCCCTGCACCTATCCCTCCGAACCCTGCAATGGAACGCGGTAACCGTTTGGAACCGTTCGTGTTGGAATGGGCTAGAGATAAAACAGGTATTGATTACATCACCCCTGAAGAAATGTTTGTTGCCGAAACAGATGGTGGCGCACGGATGATTTCTACTTTGGATGGGTTCTTTGAATCTGATACTGAGCGTAAGGTGTTGGAAATTAAAACGATGAACCGTGAATGGCAAGGTGAACTACCTGACTACTGGCGTATCCAAGGTATTCAACAAGCCATCTGTTCTGACGTAAGACAGATTACGTGGGCTGTGTTTGACTCAACAATGGTGTTGTATATCCATGAGCAAATCATTAGTGATGGTGAAATTGAAGAACACTGTGACAAGGTTTCTCAATGGTTGACCGCTATCGATTTGGGTATGACCCCTGAAGGAGTCCATTGGTCTTATGAAACTATTACCGCTCGTTACCAGAAGCCCGCACCTACGTCTATTGAACTTCCGTCTACGGCTAAGGAGTTGGTTGCACAACTGAAGCATGTGAAGTCGGAGTTGAAATCGTATGGTGAAATTGAGGACAGGTTAAAAGCAGAACTGTGCGATTTGATTGGACCAAACGAAGTTGCTACTGTCGATGGAACAATCATTGCAACATGGAAGGGTAAGTCGTGGGCTTCGTTGGATATTAAATCGTTGAAGATGAATGAGCCTGCGATGGCAGAAAAATATAGTAAGCAAGTAACCAACAGAACACTTCTCTTGAAAGGGGAACGATAATGAAACTAGAAGAAATCCTTGGCGCATACGGTGTGCCAGACCCAAAAATTGTAGGCAAACTACCTAAAGGTGGAATCCAACTTGACTTCGTAGGTCATGCTGATGTCACCAAAATGCTTATCGAAATTGATAGCGAATGGACATGGGAACCAACAGCGTTTGACGTGAACGGTTTACCTGCGTACCGTGTCGAGAACGGCATGGCACACATGGCAGGCTGGCTCACAGTGCAAGGTGTACGCCGTCTCGGTATTGGTTCGGTAGCGCACAACAAACCTGACCTACTCAAAGAACTGGTATCAGACTTCATCCGTAACTCTGCTATGCGTTTCGGTATCTGTCTGTCATTGTGGACGAAACAAGAATGGGATAACCATGCACCAGTAATGGCAACACCAGCACCCAAAGCAGTCAAAGCAGAACCAGTTGGTGATGCACCCCTCTCTCAAGAACAGTTAGAGCAGTTCATTGCCGCATGTGAGAAGGCAGGCTTCACACCTGATGCTGTTGCCGACAATGCCAAAGTGAACTGGGGCAAAGGTGCAATCATCCTGACCAGTCATCTTCCGTTGTTGCGTTCAGCGTTCAACGATTTGAAATCATTTAAGGAAGGCGCATAATGGCAGCGACACGCACCGTAGACCCTGCAGGTATCTATCGTTCGACAAAGATGGTGTCTCTCAGGTTGACCACCATTCAGATGGAACACATTGTCAAACTTTGTGAGAAGCGTGGAGTGTCACGCAGTCTTTTGTTTCGACAGTTACTTGCCGAGGAAATGTCCCGTGTCTAAAGAACGTGCTAAAGGCACGAACTTCGAGACGTTCATAGTGAACTATCTGAAAGACATGTATCCGTTTGTTGAGCGTCGTTCGTTGAATGGTGCTTTAGATAAGGGCGACATCACAGGTACTGACCCTCGTTTAGTTTGGGAATGTAAAAACCACAAGACGTTGAACTTCTCGGGCTGGTTGCATGAGGCTGAGGTTGAACGTATTAACGCTGGTGCTGAGATTGGGATTGTGGTTGCGAAGCGTCGCAGTTACGGTAATCCTGCTGACCAGTATGCGGTTTTAAGGTTGGATGAGTTGTTAAAACTATTGAAGAAAGCAGGTTACTAATGGACATTGATTGGAAAGAAATTGCTACAGCATTAGTTGAAGCGAACTATGAACAAGACGCACAACAGATGAACCGTGCGGTGGAAGCATACGAGGAAGCAGTACGCAATGGATGACATCACCCGTGAACTATACGAATGTTTAATGGAACGCATCTACGGTATCAAACGTCCAGTTGATTGGATGGGTGCAACACCGCGTGAACGTGACGCAATGGACGCATACATCAACCGTGGTTACGAATCACAGAAACCTATAGTTGAACGCACTGTAGATGGCATCGAGTGATAGAACGCACCGAAGGGTACGCACCATCACATGACATCAATCCGCATGACTTTACAAAAGATTTAGCGTTCGGACATGAAGGCGAAGAGATTGTTAAAACATTTCTTGCTGACTTAAGTAACGGTTCGTTCGAAGTGAAGTATGACAGGTATCGTAATGGTCGTATCTTTGTTGAGTTTGAACAGAACCCGCACAATACTGGATGGAAACCGTCAGGTATCGCTGTGACTAAAGCACGTTGGTGGGTGTATTTGTTTTCGCCATCAGCGTTTGTTATAATAGAAACCAGCAGGTTACGCCGTTACATCAAGGCGAACATACAACATCTGCCCGAGCGCATCGCAGCGCAAACATCCGACAACCCAGCGAAAGGCATACTTATATACCCAGAGCAAGTGAAGGAGTTGATGTCACTATCCGCCTACGATTAGGAGAATAAATTGTTGAAACGTATCATCACAAGTTTTATAAGTTTGATTGCTTTGGGGGCAACGGTAGCAGTAGCCGAACAACCATCTGCCGAAGGGACACCATCATCGACGGTACAGATTCGTAATGTAAGGGAAGCCACACCACCAGTTCCACCAACCGCTTTACAGGGGCAGTGGTGGGGGTTAGCACGGCAGGTTGGTTGGGCTGAAAAAGATTTACCGATATTAGATTTCGTTATTAACAGAGAGAGCAGAGGGGATAACACAGCATGGAACAAACAAGACCCGTTCGGTGGAAGTCGTTGCTTGCTACAAATCAACGGCAGTTGGACGAAATGGCTACGCGCACAAGACATCCTTCAACGACCAGCAGACCTATTCAACCCAACAGTTTGCCTTACGGCAGGGCTTGCCATCCATCAGTATGGGATGGACAGGTACGGGTGGGGTTGGAGTCCTTGGGCGATACCAGCACCCTGATAGCATGACATTATGAAGGGACGTACAGCAACACGATGGTTTTGTGACCGTTGTGGCATGACATTAAACACTTATGTCCGTGTATCTGAACCCCCGACACATGTGTGTATTAGTGCAGAAGACAACAGAACATCATCCAGAATACAACCAATGAAAGAGAAGGTAGGTAAATGAATAACATCACCATCGTAGGCAACTGCGGTAAACCAATCGAACTGAAATACGGTGCGAACGGTAAAGCAATCGGCAACTTCACTGTTGCCACAACATCAGGCAAAGATGACAAGAAGCAAACAACATGGCATAACGTCACCGTGTTTGGTGACATGGCAGAAACTGCAGCGTCTTCTATTGAGAAGGGTTCCCGTGTAATTGTGGTAGGGAAACTAGACATCTCATCGTATGAAAAGGATGGCAACAAAGTGTGGACAACCAAAATTCTCGCAGACGAAATCGGTTTGACGATGCGATTCAACGCTGTGTTCGCTGACAAGACTGAACGCAACCTCGCGATGGTTACAGAAAAGTTTGGTGCGGTGCCGTTTCTTGGGAATGATTCATTCTAATGGACATCATGATGCTTGATTTCGACCAGTGGTTAGAGATTGGTATGCGAGCAGGGTTTGTTTCCCCACCTGTATGCCACACACATGACGGTGTACCTATGTCCATTACAGAGGAAGCAGATTTTATGGAAGGGCAAGACCCTTGTCTGCATGTGATGAGATGCTATGAATCTAAAGAGATGAAAGAAGCAGTGGAAGCAAACAGTTTTTTGATGATAGAAATGAGGAATCCGTTTCGTGGACAATTCGACTGATGGTGCAGAGGTACTCACCGAAGCATACGATTTGATTACAGGTGACAGACATGACGAGTACGCTCACCCGTTAGAGGACTATACGCAGACCCGCGACATTTTTGAGGGGCTGACAGGTGTGTCTTTAACTGTTGAGCAAGCCATCTTGTTTATGGTGAGTGTTAAGTTGTCGCGTCTTAGGACAGCATTGGAAGCAGGTAGGTGGTCACATGACACTGTTGTTGATGTGGCTGGCTATGTTGGATGTTTGGCTATGGTGAAAGAAAAACTGTGGAACAAATAACCAAGTTGCGTTGCAACAAATGTGGGTTCACAGTGAAACTAGATAAGCAAAGACTGGTCGGCTGTGGCTGTGACCCTGACGCTCCCTCGTGGATTGCGTTGGAGAAGACTGGACGATTATTAAAAATGTCTGACGCAAACTATGATGTGATGGAAACCCATGCGTGACACTGGGAAACCTTCTCCGTGTCCGTGTGTTGGTGAACGGATAACAAAGGAGATACAGTGTGGCAAATATGAGGAAGACGAAGACGACTGAAGAAATTATTGCTGACTTAAGAAAGCAAGTACAGCAGTTACAAGAGTTGATAAGCCAGTTGAAGGGTGACATGGCTTCTATTGAAAGGGAACTAAACCGATGACAGCATTAAAGTATTTAGCATGGTTTGATGATGCGGTGTGCAAAGGTATGGATGGCAACATCTTTTTCCCTGACACACCTACAGGTATCTCGACCAAAGGTATCTTCGCTGATGCACAAGCAGTGTGTAAAGGTTGCTCTGTGAAGAAGCAGTGTCTTGCGTTTGCTATGGAAGCAGAAGAGTTTGAGCAACGTAGGTACGGTGTGTGGGGTGGCAAAACCCCTGCCGAGCGTTCGGTGTTGCGTTGGGGAAATTGAAAAGCCCCACTCAACGCTAGGGAAGGGGAAACCTTTGCGGAATGGGGCAGTTCAGGTCTTAGTCTAACATGGTTTTATTTACTTTGCTCACCTTGTAGTCTGCCAGTTTGTATAGCAGGCTGTTGTCGGCTGATGCTTGGGCACATTCGGCGGTACGGAACTTGCAGGCTTTGTTGATGTCACGGGTGAAAGCATGGTTGCGTTCTGTGCCACGCCACCACCCGTACTCTTTGCCTACTATCAGTCTGACTACTACATACAGGTATCGGGGGGTGTGTTGTAATGCCTGTTGTTTTTTGGTGTCTTGTCGTTTCCAGTTCCAGTAGCGGTAACGACTGGCTGGTGTTCTCAACTGTTTTCGTATTCGTTGAGTTCATGTATTAAGACAGTCCAACCCCAACGCTTACGTAAGACCTCAACCACCTCACGTGCAGTGGGTTCGTTTGTTATCCATGTGTTGATGAAGTCGTCGATGATGTCGTGGCTAGTTTCCATTGGCATCTCCGCGTTGTTCATATGGCAACTTAAAATATGATTGAGCCTGAACTCGATATGCTTCGGGCGTTGTTGGTACGGACTGTTCATCATAATAAAAATCTAGGTCAATGGAATAAAGGTGTACCAGTTCCCCATCTTTTGTTTTCATGGCGTAGAAAGCACCGTCTTCGTCTTGCAAACCGAGTTCATCAACGCAATAAAGAAACTCCATTTTTTCAACCTGTTCACTGTTATAATAGTTTTGGTTGTTGTTAGCGGGGATACGCATACCTTCTTCGGCAAGGTCTTTACGCATTTTTATTATCATTGTTTGTCTCCGTTCATGTGTGCTAAACCTTCGGCAAGTTTCTTGCAGTTCTCTTCTTCGCCTTCAATGAAGTGGCTGTCGCCCGTGTATCCATTCAGCCACTCGCCTGACAGCCAGTTGAAGATTGTTCCCATAGGATAATGTTGTTCTTCTTGGTCGGTGTCGTGAAACCACTCGCCCAACTCTGTGTCAAAGGTGATGATGAAGTGATGTAGTGTTGCGTTTGCTTTTGCTTGTTCTTGTACGCTCATTTGTTCCTCGTTCCTAGTTGCCATTTGTAACGGTTACGGATTGCTTGCTCACGCTCAATCTTTTTTAGATACTGTTTGGTTGCTACCGTGTACCCTGCAACAAACCATATGAGTGCTATTGCGTAAGTCATTTTGTTTCCCATTCTGTTTCAACGACTTCATATACACATTGCTTTAATACTTCATTGCCTAGTTCTACGATGAGTTCGTGAACAGACCTCGACACCCGAGACATTGCATCTTCGCACTGCTCTTGAGTCCAATCTTGGTGAGTTCCTTGTATGTCTTCCCAAGACCACTTAACTACTATCTCTTCTTTGGTGGTCATTTTGTTTCTCCTGTTCTATCGTTCGGTGTGTTCTCTTCTACCTGAATATCTATAACCTCGCCACCTCGTTCTTTGGCTAAGTCGTACTCTCCTGCTCTCCACTTTTCTTCTGCTTCTTCGGGCGTTTCTGCGTCAATGAAGTAGGTGGTAAGAGTTTCCTCTACAACATTGACTAAGTATTCTTTGGTGGTCATTGGGCTACCGCCTGTTTCATGCCCTGCTCAATCAACCACTGCGCCTGATTTAACTGCTCAAGCATTGCGATAGTTTCCATTGGTGCTAACTCTCCTGTCCTAATACCGTCCGACAGTAAGAACCTCAAGTCCTCAAACTGGCGTATGATTTCTGTTCTGATAGTTTCTGTTGTCATTGCTGTTCTCCTTTGTTGTTGTTTGTTGTATCCATTATTTTGCAGTAACAGTGATGGCAAAGTTCATACTCGTCCATCTCTGCAACTGCTGTTAGTTCATGCTCACAGTTTTTACAATTCATTGCTTTTCCCTTCTTTTAATTCTGCGTAATCTAATCCAGCATCCATAATCCACTGGTTTACATCGTTGCCAGCATTCTCCCACTCGTCAAACTCTTTACATATTTTTTCCCAGCCAGCATCGGTGAGTTCCAACCCGTCATAGTTTTCAAACTGTGGTTTGTCCCACCAAAGAATACAAACTTCCTGTTCGGGGGAATACCGACTCAACATTTCAATCGCTTGTTTTGCTTTCATTGCTGTTCTCCTTTGTATGTTGCTTCTAGTTCTCGTTCATGCCAGCCGATAACCTGAACACCGTCAGTGTGGATATAGTCCATTGCACATCCGTTGTCGTGGGTATCTGTATCTATCACTAGTACGAGAGTTACCTCTACTAGTTTTGTTGTTGCTAATGCTTTCATTCTTCTTCTCCCTTTATGTAGTCGAGCGGATACCATTCGTCACCACATTCAGCACAGGTATAGCCATCGGGGTATCCCTCTTCGTATGCTGGTTGTGATGATGCTCCTTTGTTTCTTGGTTCGTTAGCGCATTGAAAACAAACCAAACCACCCTCATCTAAAGAGATACCGATTGCCCCCTCTTCTGTTGGACAGTCTGAATATGGGTTCTCATTACCTTCGTTGTTTTCACACCCACACCAGTTGAATATCGCAACCTGTGTTTTGTGTGTTAGGTCAGCCATTTCGCCCCAACTGTAGGAGCGTTGGCTTGGGTCTGTTTCTTGCTTCATGCTTGTACCCTTTCTGCTTGTTGTTTGTATTGTCTGACCTGACAAGCATGTGCGAGCCAGTACTGCTCTAATGGGTCTCCCCGTGTCGCTTTCGCGTTGCGCTCTGCTCGTTTCGCTTCCGCTTCATACGCTTTCAATATCGCATCTATGTTTAGTTGCTTTGTGCGTGCCATGAGTTACGCCCAGTCGTGTGAGAGTGTGTAACCCCCACGATTTTCCACACCGTACAATGTCATTGACAAGTTGTGCACCAAGTGGTAGCCCAAGTCCATACCGCCACCACTCACCCTGATTGCTCGCTGTCCGTTGCGGTCATTCACCTTGTCACCTAATGCAAGTGCGCTAGTCCAAGTGATGTCAATGAGTTGCCCGTCTTCTACTGTCTTCAATGAGATGTCTTTAGATAGCCCTGAAGAAGAGACATGACGCAAGATGGTATAAACCTTTGGGTCTGTCTGTCCTGCGAATATCTCACGCAACCTCATTCTTGCTAGTTCCCTATCTACTGCTAACTGCGTTTTCTTGGTAATCATTTTGTTTCCCTTCGTTGATGTTGATATGTCTAACCGTAGTACGAATACTATGAGATGTCAAGGAT
>Ga0209597_1000218_pt1 | contig 38621 bp, 27 predicted proteins | sample M_140625_MF_Meta_FD_187316 | JGI IMG/M metagenome (GOLD analysis project Ga0209597, IMG submission 187316) | Freshwater microbial communities from Lake Montjoie, Canada to study carbon cycling - M_140625_MF_MetaG (SPAdes) (version 2) | ecosystem: Environmental > Aquatic > Freshwater > Lake... | reverse complement strand
CCATTCTGTCAAGACGCCCTTCCACAAACATTATCTGCTGCATCAGCAGGAGGGACTTGGAGTGGAACCGGCATAACAAGTGCATCCAACGGAACATTCGGTAGCGCGGCAACTCCAGCAGCTAATTATTTAATTACTTACACGACTTCAGGCGTATGTCCGCAAGCATTTACAGAAACGATTCAAGTCATTGGAAACCTCAACGCAACAATTACAGCGGCAGGTCCTTTCTGCGAAAACGCTGCTGCTCAGACATTAACAGCTGCAAACCCAGGAGGTGTTTGGACTGCAACAGGAACGGGAGCGATTACGGCAGCAGGACAAATTTCTCCAACCACACTCGGTGCCGGAACGTATACGTTTAATTATAATTTGAATAATAGCGGGTGTTTAAGTTCAGACGATGTTCAAGTAACTATAAACGCATTGCCAATACCAAGCTTTACCACAAGCTCAACTACGGGATGTTCACCGCTTTCTGTAAGCTTTACAAACACATCGAATCCATTAGGAAGCAGCTGCGTTTGGTACCTAGACGGCGCTTCAGCAGGAAGTGGAAATACTTTTAGTAATTTGTTCACCGGAAATTCATGTTCCGATATCGGAATTATGATCACGGATGCCGCAGGTTGCAACGCAACGATAACGCAGAACGATGTGGTGTGTGTTGTTTCAAACCCATCAGCTTCATTTTCTTGGACCCCTTCAGAGCCTACATCGGGAAGCACTGTGTTTTTTGACAACGCTTCACTTGGTGGGGTATCGTACACTTGGAATATCGATGGAACTGAATACACCAGTGAAAATGTAACATTCCCAATTCCAAGTAGTATTGGTGAGACATTTGAAGCGTGCTTGGATGTTGTCGGTGCTGGTGGATGTATGGATGCGCAGTGCTATACAATCAGTGTGAGCTCGAGCTCTTATGTGTATGTTCCGAATTCATTTACTCCAGACGGAGATGGTAAAAACGATGTTTTCGCTCCGGTTGTTACAGGATTGTCGAGCACATCACGCTACAGCTTCTCAGTTTACAACAGGTGGGGAGATTTGATTTTCGACACCGAAGACCCGAATGATGTTTGGGTAGGTGATGTCAATGGCGGAGGTCACTTTGCAGAAGACGGAGCGTATGTGTACGAAATTAAGATTCAGTTTAGTTCTGGAGAAGATCCATTTAAACGAATGGGAACAGTAGTATTAGTGCGTTAACGAATAAGACTAACGAAACCGCGGAATTCACGAGCCTCACCGTTCGTGAATTTTGCTTTTACGAGGTACGAATAAACGCCATCAGGAGCGAAATAACCCCCGCTACGCACCTCTCCAATCCAAGGTGTATTCGGATTCGAACTAGAGAAAATAATTTCTCCCCAACGATTGAAGACAAGCGTTTCAACTTCTGTCCACCCGTTTATTTCAGGAAACCAAACATCGTTAATTCCGTCGTTATTCGGAGTGAAGGAATTCGGAATGAAAACATAAATATTGCAATCATCGAATTCCATATTCCAGTTACGCGAAACCGTTTCACACGTGTTTGAAACCGTTACGGAATAATTTCCAGACTCATAAAAAGAATGTGTTGAAAGGTCACTTCCATCGAACCACAGAAAGTATTCTGCTGTTGCTGAAGTGGCCGTAAGTATTACGGTATCTCCCTGGCAAAAGGTGTAATTATTTCCAATTGGAATAACAATGGGATCTAAAATCGAAACAAGTATTGAATCGAAAGCTGTGCAAACACCATCAGAGTATGACGCTATAACCAATCCCGGGGAATTCGCTATGTAGGTTGAAGAAAGTGTGCTTCCGTTCCATGTAACCTGTTCGTTAAAGGAAAAACTCAAACTTGCTCCCGTGCACAAGGTGGTGTCAGGGCCGAGGTCGATTGTAGGGGGCGACACAAGGGTTACAAAGGCGCTGTCGGGCATTGGACAACCCAAATAGAAATACGTGCCGTAAATCATTCCCGAGGCTGAAATGGGGAGGGATGTGCTTGTTGTTCCATTTCCCCATAAAACGCTTTGACTCGTTGTGTATGAATAGGGCTGGTCTGCGCAAGTTGTAACATCTGGCCCAAGATTCCAGTTCGGAAGTGTTGCGATTGACACATTCACAACGTCTGTTAACGAGCACCCGTTGAGTGTTGCCGTTACTTGGTAGTTACCGGCGTTTAGAACGCTATAACTGGCAGTTGCCGGACCGTTTAACCATTGCACGGAAGTGAAATTCCCTGAAGCTAATAAGTTTGCGTTAGTTCCGGGACAAATCACAGTGTCGTCCCCTGCGAAGACAGAAACCGCTAATGGACTAACCACAAAATCGAAAGAGCCGGTGGCTGTGTTTCCGCACGCGTCGTTAACATATCCCGCGAGATCAGAGATTGACAAGGTGTAATTTCCGGGAGGAAGATTTCCTAGCGTTGGAATGAGAGTCACAGAAGGGTTTCCAGGCGAGTTAGGAGTAGGCAGCTGAATAGAGTTGATGGTCACGTTTCCCGAAGGGCCCGTTAATTGAAAATCTACAGGCTGAATGGAAGTGGTAACAATGTTCTCGTCGAATTCAACCACAACTCCAGGACTGTTGCAGTCGGTGGTGACGTCTAAAATTGTTGGATTAATATCATCGAATAGAGAAGCTGTTGAATTAGAGAAATCAATGGAGTAACCGCTCGAGCTGTTCGACCAATTCATAACTACCAAGGCGTAGGTTTGTCCGGCTACAACATTCAAATCGCCGTTGAAGGTTGGTCCGTTCAAATCGCCTGGGCCATTGGAATTTCCGGACCCTCCGTTTGCAGTGGAAATACCCGTGGGACCTGACCCGAAAAACAGTCCGTATGAATTGCAACTTACTTCGGGCGAAGTGCCGTTTATTATTCCAGCACAACCGTTATCTGTTATGTTGAACATACCCCAGTCATAGTCTGCATCAATATCCGAAGGGTCTAACACAAATCCCATATTCCCAGATTGGGTTACCGTGAAAGTATACCACATAGAACTTGTCTCAGCGCCGTTGTTGCAAGCTCCTGTTGGCTCGAAAATAGTCCCGAAAGTTGAAGTGGCGTTGGCTTCAGTATAGACATCTTCACACAACTGAATGGCCCCATTGCAATCGCTAACACTTTGCGCACAGAGGCCTGCAGCGAAAAGGAAAACAAAAACAAGTGAAATGAATGATTTCATGGAAAACAATTAAGGAGGCCATGCAATTTACTATTTTTTTCTTGCCTTTTGAATAAAGATAATTTTTATGTGGGAATGAACTCTCCTATTTTTTGAATAACGAGTTGTGTTGAATCAATTCCCGGTTGCCGCATAATCTCAGAGACTTTCGCAAAAAAAGGGCCGACGAATCGGCCCTCTTCAACATAAAAAATAAAAATCTTAGTTCTTCACGAAACGCTGATTGCTTGTTCCATTTGCATTTTGGTACTGCACATCGTAGACACCGTTTGCAAGGGCTGAAACATCAACTTTAGCGATACCGTTGTTGAAGTTGTTGAATGAAGTAACCAACTGTCCGTTTGCATTGAAGATGCGAATAACGCCATTTTCGTTTGCAGGGAGCTGAATGTTCAATTCAGAAGTTGTTGGATTTGGGAAAACACTGAATGTCGTTTTAGCCAGCGGCCCTTCTTCAACACCAACTAAATCAAGTGTTACACACACATAGATTTGATCGTTGTCGGTTACAGGATCAGCAGCAGTTTCTGGTTGAACGTGAATTCCTGGTTCGAAATCGCGTTGAACGATTAAGTGAATTTTATCTCCGTATGCGAATGGCGCCATTGAAGCATATACATACTCATATCCGTCTTCAGCAATGTCTGGAGTAATGTCTGAAGGTTCAGTCCAAGTTGCACCACCGTCATCAGATTTCACTGCGTAAATATGCCTTAGATATTCGGCACCGTTGAAATAGGCTTCATTAACCGCTTGGTATGAGCAGAAAATTGTTCCATCTGCCGCTTCAGCGAGTTGAGGATGTGAAGCGGTGCCGCTGTTTCCGTATTGACCAACTTCTGTGATTGAAGCAGGAATAGTTGCATCGAGATCAGGAGAAATTCCAATTTCAAGAACTTCGGTAGCAGGATCAACCATGTTTTCGTTCCAATACGCAATGCTTCCTGCTAACGGGAAGTAGCTGTACGATGAATCAATAACACCGATATCATCGGTATAGAACATAGTTCCGAAAGCAGCATGAGCAGTGCCGCTTGCATCGATGTAAACTGCGCCGGCTCCGTCAGAAGAAAGAATAGTATCTTGAAGACCGTCTAATTCGATATCTGTTCCTTGATCAATAACGTAGTTGTCGATAGGGAAATCCCAGATAGTGCTTCGTGTCCAAGTGCTTCCGTTGTCGTCAGAAATCCAGATGTAAGAATCTTGAAGCTCACCGAAAGAAGCAATTGCAATTTTATTTCCACGAGCGTAAATAGCATAGGCGTCTCCAGAAAACCCTTCAACTAACGACACGTTTTCTTCACCAGGAAGCAACACTTCTGTCAAATCCCACGTTGCACCGCCGTCGGTTGAACGATTGTACAAGATAGGACCAGTCATTCCGTTTGTGAATGCACCGGCGTTAGGATCTGCCAGACAAACCATGTGAATGCTGTTTCCATCGGCACCACCCGAAACTGCACGTGGCCAAAACATTGCAAATCCTGAAGGCGTTGGCACAATGGAGTTTACCCATGTTCCCGTCCCAATCGCAGGGCGTGTCCAAACTTTAATTCCTGCAGAACCGCTGTGGTTCATCAATACTTCAGAACCGTTTGCTGGGTGCATCAAAGATGTCCATCCCACACGCATGCTTTCCACACGTTGTGTAATGTCGTCCTGCCAAGCACCTGCTGTGCGGTAGTTGTAACCCGTTCCGCGGTCAGGGTAAGTGTCAGAAGAATTTGTTGCGCTGAAAGTGAAACAAGCTGCAACCCCAGCGTCATCAGCAATAATGCGATTTTGGATACTGCCGTTGGTTTGCAAGTCGTAGATAGAAGTTCCTACATACTCTTCCACCTGAACCATGCTCTTGGCAGTAGAAACGGCATAGGGAGCTTTGGATTTTTGTGAAGGAGTATCACCTACTGTTGTGTTGGTGTAGGGGTTGAATTTCGCTGCCTTGTTTTGTGAGGCAGTCAAGGTGGTTGGAATTTGCTGAGCGCTTGCGCTGAAAGCAATTCCCATAGTTAATGCAAAGTAGAGTCTTTTCATAGTAGTGGTTTAGTTTAGCGAACTAATTTAGCAAAAATTGGTTTCAATCTAGGGAACTGAGAAAAAAAAGTATGAAAGCGATAATAATAAATATTGGAGACGAACTTTTGATTGGTCAAACCATTAACACCAATGCCGCGTGGATGGGGCAATATCTCAATAGTTTCGGAATTGAAGTGGAATCGTCACATTGCATTTCTGACAAGGGTCCTGTAATCTACCGTGAAATTGACAATGCCTTGAAAAAGGCAGAGGTGGTTGTTGTAACCGGAGGTTTGGGACCGACAAAAGATGATATTACCAAGCACACCCTATGTGAATTGTTTCAAACGGAACTGGTCATGCACGAACCGAGTTATTTGCGCGTGAAGGCGTTTTTCGAAATGCGCGGGCTTCCGTTTTTGAAAATGAACGAGCAACAAGCTCTGGTACCAGAGGCCTGTACAGTCTTAGAGAATATGGTAGGAACCGCCAACGGGATGTGGTTCGAGCGTGACGGACATGTTTGCGTTTCGCTTCCTGGCGTTCCTTTTGAGATGAAGTATTTAATGGAACACGAAGTTGTGCCTCGCATTCAACAAAAATTCGAACTGCCAAAAATAGTGCATAGAACCATATTAACGCAAGGTGTGGGAGAAAGTTTTATTGCAGATCTTTTGACCGACTGGGAAAACTCATTGGCTGCTGAAGACATTCATTTAGCGTATTTGCCTTCGCCGGGAATGGTGAAGTTGCGCATGTCTATTTATGGCGGTGCTGAGGAAACTATTCTTCAGGAGCGCATCCAAAGAAAGGAAGCTGAACTGCACGCCCTTGTGGGGGAAGTCATTTTTGGATATGAGAAGGACACCCTCCAAAGCGTGTTGGTGGAAAAATTAAAAGAGGCGGGAAAAACGGTCAGTTTTGCCGAGAGCTGCACGGGTGGAATGATGGCGCAGAAGGTTACGGATGTTTCAGGTGCAAGCCAGGTTTTTCATTCAGGCTGGGTGGTTTATCACGCAAAATCGAAATCAAAAGAGATAGGTGTCGATCCGGAAATAATTTCGAAATACGGCGAGATCAGTGGAGAGGTTGCAACCGCAATGGCCGATTGTGCTCGGCTTAAATCGGGAAGTGATTTTGCACTGTCATCAACAGGTTGGGCAGGACCGGATGGCGGCGATGAAATTCATGGTGTGGGGACAATTTTCGTTGCCCTTTCAGCAGAAAAAGGGACAATTGTTAAGGAGCTGAAGTTTGGAAAGAACCGCATGCGCAATCGAGAAATGGCCTCTGACGCAGCTTTTATGCTTTTAATCAAAGAAATTCAGAAGTAAAAATTGGATTTATTAAAAACGCGCGTATATTTGCACCCCTTTATTCACAAAAACTCATTCATATGCCACGCATTTGTCAAATTACTGGAAAGAAGACAATCTCTGGAAACCGAGTTTCCCATTCTAATATCAAAACACGTAGAAAATTCTATCCAAACTTGCAGTACAAGCGTTTTTGGTTGGCGGAAGAGAGTCGTTGGGTGCAATTGCGCGTAACTCCGAAAGGAATGAAAACCATTAACAAAATTGGTTTGGCAGCGGCGATGAAAAGAGCAAAAGAAAACGGAATCGGATAATTTTTTTATATTGAAATTGAAAAAGGTTGAGTTCGCTCAACCTTTTTTGTTTTACACTCTTTAATTTCTCTTAATTTTCCTATATTTGCACCCCTTAAAACGTGTTGAACAATATTGAATTTACATGCAAAATAGATCGCTACTCTGGATTTTTATTATCCTATTAACCCTTTCAGTTGGATACCTTCTGTCGTTTAGTTTCATCTCGAAGAGCTACGAAAACGTGGTGTTTCAAGCTGTTGAAGAGTCTATCACAGACGAATTAGTAAAAGGTGAATTATTGAAGAATTATGGCGACACCATGGTGGTTGCGGATTCTTTACGTGGAGCTGGATTTGAGGCATACCGCGACAGCATCATTACCATGCGTCACGGAAGTATCGAGGGTTTCGTTAAAGCAAACTTCGACGAACAGCGCGAAACATTGTTCACTTCGAAATACAATAAAGCTCTTCGCGACAGCGCAGACGCAGTGGCTTTCCCGTTAATGGGTTACAGCTATAGCTATTTAAAATCTCACGAATTGGCCTTAGGTCTTGACTTGAAAGGAGGAATGAGTGTTACCCTTGAGGTGAGTATCCCAGACCTTCTTCTTTCATTAAGCGATTACAGCACAGACCCTACTTTCCTAACTTCTATTGATAACGCGAAGAAAGCGCAATTGAATAGCACATCAGATTTCTTAACTCTTTTTGAAGAAGAATGGAAAAAGTCTAGCGGACAAGGGCAGTTGTGGAGAAAGTTTAGCAACCAGACGAATCAAGATAAGTTCAAAGCGAACATGTCTGACGAAGATGTAATTAAAGTGTTGCGTAAGGAAGCGAACGATGCAATTGACAACACTGAGAACATCATTCGTAAGCGTATTGACCAATTTGGTGTGACTTCACCAAACGTTCAAAAGCAATCTTTGACAAGCCGTATTGTGGTTGAATTACCGGGTGTTACAGACCAAGAGCGTGTTCGTAAGAACTTGAAGAGTACTGCGAATCTTGAGTTTTGGAACACCTACTTCAATGTAGAGATTGCGCAAGCAATGGTTGACTTGAACACAGCCTTAGGCAAAATTCAAGCGCCAGAGTTGTATGCACCTGTTCAAGACACAGCAAAGAAAGATTCTACCGAGACTGCACCTGCAGTGAAGCCAGACGATCAATTAACAGATGACGAGAAGAAGCGTAAATATCCTTTATTCTCAATCTTTGGCCCGAATATACCTAGAGACAATCAGGCAGTTCCTTCGGCTATTGCCGGTTCTGCAAGGGTTACAGACATGGAAGCGGTAGACCGCATCTTCAATTCTGACATGGCGAAGAGCATGTTCCCGAAAGACTTGCGTTTGATGTGGAGTGCAAAACCTGAAAAGGGAGTTGCTATTCTTTACGCAATCAAAGCTGACGAATTAAACGGACGTGCTCCACTTGATGGAAAATCAATTGTAGATGCGCGTCAAGATTTCGATCCAATCAAAGGCGGTATTGTGGTTGAAATGACCATGAGTGCTGATGTTGGAGCACCGAAGTGGAAAGAAATGACTGCGAAGAACGCAGCAGACAACAACAGAGCGGTTGCAGTAGTTATGGATAACTTGGTTTATTCAGCGCCATCTGTTAACGAAGAAATTCCAAACGGGAAATCAGTAATCACATTTGGTTCTGGTGACAACCGTGACCAGCAAATCATAGAGGCGAAGGACTTAGCTGGATTATTGAAAGCAGGATCTCTTCCAGCACCAGCGAAGATTATTGATGAAGTTGTTGTTGGACCTAGCCTTGGAGCCGAGAACATTAAGGCAGGAGTTTGGTCGTTCATTGCAGCATTCATTGTTATTCTTCTTTACATGATGTTCTACTACGCTTGGGCGGGTTGGGCAGCGAACGTTGCTTTGGTTGCTAACTTATTCTTCTTGATTGGTGCGCTTGTATCATTAGGTGGAACATTGACCCTTCCGGGTATCGCTGGTATCGTGTTAACCATGGGTATGGCTGTCGATGCGAACGTATTGATTTACGAGCGTGTGAAAGAGGAATTGCGTTTAGGTAAGCCAGTATCAGTGGCGATGTTAGACGGATTCAAAAAAGCATTGGGTGCGATCATCGATGGTAACGCAACGACATTGATTTCCGGATTGGTCTTGTTGTTTGTTGGAACGGGACCTATGAAAGGTTTCGCAACGACCTTGATCATTGGTATTTTCACAACATTGTTCACTGCAATTGTTATCTCTCGTTTGATTCTTTACAAACGCCTAGACAGCAAGAAAGAAATTACATTCTACAGCAACATTACTAAGAACTGGTTCACGAAGATGAACTACGACTTCGTTACGAAGCGGTTCTTATACTACGGAATTTCTGCAACCATCTTAATTGCTGGTGCGGTGTCTTGGTCAACACGTGGATTCAACATGGGTGTTGACTTTGTTGGAGGAACTTCATTCAAAGTGAAGTACGAAGAGAAGATTGATCCAGAGGCAGTTCGTAATGCTCTTTCAACCGCATTGGTTGAAAACGGAAATGCTTCAGCAAGCACTGTTCAAGCGATTGGTACTTCAGGAAACGAGTTCAAGATTACGACTAACTACTTGATTAACGATAATTCAAACGACGTTGCGCAACGTGTTCAAACAGATGTTGACAATGCGTTAGGTAAAGTTGGTAAGCACGAGATTACTACTTCGTACAAAGTAGATGCTTCTATGAGCGATGACTTTAGAGCAGAAGCGATTTGGGCGGCAATACTTACGTTGTTATTGGTAGGTATTTATGTTGTGTTCCGCTTCCGTAAAATTGACTTTGCAATTGGTGCAACCGTAGCGTTGTTCCACGATGCATTAATGGTAATCTGCGCGTTCACATTGTTGAACGGATTGGTTCCATTCACATTGGAAGTGAATCAAAACTTCGTCGCTGCTATCTTAACTGTAATCGGTTACTCGATCAACGATACCGTTGTAATCTTTGACCGTATTCGTGAATATTTCCGTGAGCGTCGCAATCCTGAATTGAAGTCTACTATCAATGATGCATTGAACAGCACACTTGGCCGTTCAATCAATACGTCTATGACGGTATTGTTGACCTTAGGTGTAATGTTCATCTTCGGTAGTGATGATATTCGTGGATTCGTATTCGCAATGATTATTGGAGTAATTAGCGGGGTTTACTCGACCTTGTTTATTGCAACTCCGATTGTTGTTGATATGCGTCAATTGTTTGCAAAGAAAGAAGCGAAATAATATCGCATTAGAATACTTTGAAAGTGCCGGGATTTTCCCGGCATTTTTCTTTGAATGAAGTTGAACAAGGTTACCTTTGCAACATGAGTACTGGCGAGATTTTCATGATTTTGTTCATCTATCTTTTGCTTTTCGGAGCGAAGGGAGTGCCGTCGATTGCGCGCACCTTGGGCAAGACCATGTATCAATTTCGCAACGCCGCTAAAGACGTTCAAGATGAAATTTTGAAGAGCGCCGATGATATGCGTAAACAGGCTCGCGCTGAAGTTCCTTTGGATCAGTTGATGAATGATGAGGAAGAGCAAGCACCTGTGCGTCCAGCACCTCCTGTTGCGCCTCCTGTTCAACAAGAAACGAAAACCATTCCTGCAGATGATGTTCAGCCAGGAGCAACTGTATAGTTCAAACGGAGAAGAGCTTATTCTTCATCATAACGTTTTCCATTCCTTTTCCATTCAAGATTTTCTTTCGTTGCCGTGGCAACAGAATACCATTCGTGTATTCGGAAAGGAGCATTTAGAACCGCGCTTGACCTGTTATTTCGGGCCGGCGTATACGTATTCAAATGTGCATTGGAAAGCGAATGAACTTCCGCCAATTCTTTTCCAGCTAAAACAAAAAATTGAACATTTAGCGCAATCGGAATTTAATGCTGTCCTCTGCAACTACTACAGAGACGGGCAAGACAGCATGGGACGGCACAGTGATAATGAGAAAGAAATGGATTCTAAAGCTATTGCTTCGGTGTCTATTGGAGGTGAGCGAGTGATTAAATTCCGATCGCGAAACGACGAAAAGAAGTTGGCCTTCAACCTGCCACATGGCTCGCTTTTGTTGATGAATAATTTCCAAGAGAATTGGCAACATTCGATTGGGAAAGTGAAGTCTGCTTCCCCCCGAATAAACTTTACGTTTCGAAAGATTAATTGATAAAGGGAAGAGGGCATTCGGCTTCACCATGTATTTCACTTTGTACTTATCTTTGCGCCCTATGAGTTTGGCCAACAAATCAGCGGTGAATGATACCGCAAAACAAATGATGCTCGACGACTACTTTTTGGCTTGTTTAAGTCGTGAAGCTTCGTTGTTGGGAAGGAAGGAAGTTCTTACTGGAAAAGCCAAGTTTGGTATTTTCGGTGACGGAAAAGAATTGGCGCAAATTGCCATGGCCAAGCAGTTTCAAAACGGAGACTGGCGATCTGGTTATTACCGCGATCAAACGTTTATGATGGCCATTGGTCAGCTTACCGTTCAACAATATTTCGCAGCGCTATACGCACACACGGATACCGAGAAAGAGCCTTCTTCGGGAGGAAGACAAATGGGCGGGCACTTTTCTACGCGTGCTTTAGATGCGAATGGAAACTGGAAGAACGTGATGGAGATGAAAAATTCATCTTCGGATATTTCTCCAACAGGCGGACAAATGCCACGTCTATTGGGATTGGCTCAAGCTTCGAAATATTACAAGGCGAATACTGCTCTTCATTCAAGAACTCAATTTTCGAATAAAGGAAATGAAGTAGCTTTCGGAACCATAGGTGATTCAAGCACTTCAGAAGGATTGTTCTGGGAAACCATGAACGCTTCTGCAGTTTTAGGCGTGCCTATGTGCATGTGCGTTTGGGACAACGGTTGGGGAATTTCGGTTCCGAAAAAATATCAGACAGCGAAAGAAAGTATCTCGGAATCGTTAAGCGGAATGCAAAGCGAACCGGGTGCTGGAGGAATAAAAATATTTAAGGCGAAGGGTTGGGATTATTCAGAGTTGATGCTCATGTTCGAGAAAGCTGTGAAGCATTCGCGCACACATCATCAGCCTGTTTTAATTCACGTGGAAGAAATCACTCAGCCTCAAGGCCACAGCACGAGCGGATCTCACGAACGTTACAAGACGAAAGAATTGTTGGAGTGGTACGAAGAATTCGATTGTATTGTGCAATTTGGAAAATTCTTGACAGAGAAAAATGTTGCGAAGCAAAAGGAATTGGATGAGTTGCGCGCGAAAGCAAAAACGCAAGCACGCAACGAGCAACGCACAGCATGGGACGAATTCCGCGCGCAAATTCAGGCCGACGTAAACACGGCCATTACTTTGCTCGAAGCAGCTGGACAAACAGAAGCAGCAGCATCGTTGAAGAACAACGGCGAAGCCATTCGCAAAGATATTTTCGAAGCCATTCGAAAAGTATTGCGCACGGTTCGTGGACAGCACTCAGCTGAAATTCAAAATATAAAAAATTGGTTAGCCAGTGCGCAAGAGCGCATGCACAAGGCCTACAGCAGTGAGTTATACAGTGACCGAAATGATTTAGACCGTTCTGTTGCTATTCAGTATGCAAGCGATCCAGAGATGGTAGATGGACGAGTAGTTCTTCGTGATTTTTGGGATGCGAAGTTGGCAGAAATGCCTGAGGTTTTAATCTTTGGAGAAGACGTTGGAAAGATTGGAGGAGTGAACCAAACGTGCGAAGGACTTCAAGATAAATACGGAGAATTGCGTGTGAGCGATACAGGTATTCGCGAAGCAACAATTGTTGGACAAGCGATTGGTTTGGCCATGCGTGGACTTCGTCCGGTTGCGGAAATTCAGTACTTAGATTACATCTATTACGCGATTCAGATTATGCGCGACGACTTAGCAACGGTGCGTTATCGTTCGGCTGGCGGACAAATGGCTCCCGCAATTATAAGCACACGCGGTCACAGACTGGAAGGTATCTGGCACAGCGGAAGCCCTATGGGTGCTATCATTAGCAGTGTTCGCGGAATGGTGGTGTGTGTTCCAAGGAACATGACTCAAGCCGCGGGTATGTATAATAATTTGTTGAAAGGAAACGACCCTGCACTTGTTGTAGAATGTTTGAACGGATACCGGAAGAAAGAAAAAATGCCGAGTAACCTTTCTGAAATGGTTGTTCCTATAGGTGTTGCAGAGGTGGTGAAAGTTGGAAGTGACCTTACCGTTGTTTCTTACGGAAGCACCTTGCACATGTGTTTGAGTGCTGCCGATGAATTGGGGAACATGGGAATTTCTGTTGAAGTGGTAGATGCACAAACGCTTCTTCCTTTTGATACTACTGGTGTTTCAGCATCGAGCGTTCAGAAAACAAATCGTTTGGTTGTGATAGACGAAGATGTGGAAGGAGGAGCTTCGGCTTACTTGTTAGATCAGATCATTAACAAACAAGGTGCTTTCAATTACTTAGACGCCCAGCCGATTACAATTACTTCAAAGCCGCATTTACCTGCTTATTCAACAGATGGCGATTATTTCAGCAAGCCGTCTGTTGATGATATCGTTGAAGCTATTTACGCGGTTATGTCGGAAGGAAATCCTGCAAGATTTCCGAAAATTTAGAAATCATAAATAATTCCAAACGCTGGAATAATACTTCCATTTACATTCGGAATAAGAATAGGAATTCCGTTGCTGCCGTCTGGGCGCAATGCCTGTCCGTCTGTGGTAGCGAAACCGCTGTTGTCTTCAGTGCGCTGAAACGAATACAGGTCTTGCGTGTAGCTCTTCGCGTTGGTAACGTTTTGAATGTCTAAGAAGAAGTCGAGTGATGATTTCTTGAAGTTAATTTTCTTGTCGATACGAATATCTAATTGATTGAAGACCGGCAAACGCTGACTGTTCAACTGAGTGTAATCGAACGATCCTGTTCCTGAAGTAACATAATTCAATTGAGAAGAGATCATGTCGTAAGGCGTGTAAGGCGCGCCACCTGCGAGTCTGTACTTCACTCCTAACTCATATCCGTTTTTGAATTTCTTTCCGAAAATAACAGAAACCAAATGTCGGTTGTCCCATGCTGAAGGGGCGTAGGTATCATTAGCGCCTGTAAATTCACTTTTGAAGAAGGTGTAAGAAGCCGTTAAGAAATACGACTTCGTGAATTTTTGTTGAAGGAACAATTCGAATCCGTATGCACGCCCTTCTCCAGTTGAAGTCACTTGTTCATTGCCAATGGCGCCGTATACAGAACCTTGATTCGCCAATGAAACTCCTGTGTTGAATGAAACAGGATAGTTGCTGTATTGCTTGTAGAATCCTTCAGCTGTAATTCTCAAACTGTTTTTCGGAAGGAATTCAAATCCGTAAACCAAGTGATCACACAAGATATAATCGCTGTTTCTGTTGATTGAATTTCCATTTTCTTTGAATCCGAGAACGGTGTAAACCGGAAGCTTCGCATATCTTCCTACAGAAGCGTTCATGTTCCACTTCTCGCTAATGGCGAAAGATGCCGCTACACGCGGAGAGAGGGCGTTTAACGGATTGTTTCCCGTTGTTGTGAATGAGTTCATGTCTGTGCGAATTCCGCCCGTTAATGATAGCCTTTCGTTCCATGCTTTTTTATTTATGGAAAGGAACGCACCGTATCGCGCGAAGTCGATTGCGTTGTAGAAGGAAAGATTTACTTGAGGAACAATAACAGCTCCTGTGCTATCTGAAATTGCCGGAGCAAGTCTGCTGAAAAAATCGTTGTTGTATTTCACGTATTGCGCAGAAAGTCCGTAGATGATTTTCCAATCGCCGAAGAACTGATTCACTTCCCAACGCAATTTGTTTTCGATTTCTTGACTCACGCTTTTCAATGTTCTGCGCGATTCGTTTTCTGCGTCGTTGTCTTCGAAACGATCGAGTCTGTTTTCGAACATGTTTCGACTTAAACTTAAATTGTAGTATCCATTATCAAGCGTGTGTTTCAAGGTGAAACCAACGGTGTAGTTCCATTGATTGATGGTCGGTGTTGCACGAATGATATACTCTTTCGTTGGATCGGAATTTTTAGGAACTCCAAACGTGAATTCATCAATTGCACCCAAACCTATGGCTGTTAACGTAGTTTTCTTGTTGAGTTGCGTGTTTATCTTATATTGAAAATCCCAATAGTTTGGACGAATTGGAAGATCGATAAGTTCAAAGAAGTATTGCAAATACGAACGACGAACAGAAGCAAGGAACGTCGTGTTTTTTCCAATAGGACCTTCCAGCGTACCCGCCACTTCTGTGCTTGAAATTCTTCCGTTTCCTTTTACTTGCTGTGCGTTTCCGTTTCGTTGTTTGAATTGAAGAACAGAAGAAAGGGCGTTGTCGTATTTCGCATTGAAGCTGCTGCTGTTCAGCGTAGCTGTTTCAATAAAACTAACATTGATGATTCCTTGCGGTCCGCCAGAAGATCCTTGCGTGCTGAAGTGATTGATTTGCGGAACTTCAATTCCATCTAAATAATAAACGTTTTCGCTGGGAGCTCCGCCGCGAATCAAAAGATCGTTTCTTTCGCCAGCTCCTGAAAGTCCGCCAACACCAGGAAGTGCTTGAATTACTTTTGAGATGTCGAAGTTTCCGCCTGGATTGCTGCGAATTTCTTCTGCCGTAAGACTCTGAACGCTAAGTGGCGTCTCTGTTACTTTTCCATAAGTATAACGTTTGATCTCGAGCGTATTCATTTGTTCGCTGCTTCGTTCCAATTCAACAGTAAACGTATTTGTATTTCCGTTTGTGACAACTACGTTGAAGAGTTGAACAGGAAGGAAATTCAACAAAGAAATATTCACATTGTAGGTTCCGGGTTGAATTCTTTCAATAAAAAATTTTCCATCTACATCTGAAATCGCACCAAGAGAAGTGTTCTCTAACACAATGGTAGCGCCTGTTAGCGAGGTTTGTGCGTTTTTGTCGATGATCACACCGGAGATACTTCCGTTTTGCGCAGAAGCGAATGAACATGCGATGAGGGCAATGAAAAAGAGAAATGAACGCAACATGATTTTCCTAAGTTTAATTTCAAAACAAAGGAAATGAAGAAATGTTTATCCGCGCACAAATAACCAACCAATGCCTTTTCCAATCCCTACTGAGAGAACGCATGTTTTGTGTTAGTTTTGTGATGTATAAATTAATAGAGAATGAAGGATTTATTGTCGCAGTACGAAAATAAGAAACCGGAAGTTGTTTTTGAATGGAACGATCCGTTCACAGAAGCACAAGGTTGGGTAGTGATTAACTCATTAAGAGGTGGAGCTGCAGGTGGTGGAACTCGAATGAGAGTTGGTTTAGACAAGCATGAAGTATTGTCGTTGGCGAAAACCATGGAAGTGAAGTTCACAGTAAGCGGACCACAAATTGGTGGCGCGAAGAGCGGAATTAATTTCAATCCGGCCGATCCTCGCAAGAAGGAAGTGTTGAAGCGTTGGTATGCTGCGGTAACGCCATTGTTGAAACATTACTACGGAACAGGCGGCGATTTGAACGTAGATGAGATTCATGAAGTTATTCCAATGACGGAAGATTGCGGTGTTTGGCATCCGCAAGAAGGCGTATTCAACGGACACTTCAAGCCAACTGAAGCGCAGAAGGTAAAGCGCATTGGAAATTTGAGAAGAGGTGTTGTAAGCATCATTGAAGACGAAAAGTTTTCTCCAGATGTAAATATGAAATTCAAAGTAGCCGACATGATTACGGGATACGGCGTTGCGGAAAGCGTTCGTCATTTTTTCGAAATATGGAAAAATAAGAAGAATCTTGTGGGCAAGAAAGTGATTGTACAAGGTTGGGGAAATGTGGGTGCTGCTGCAGCTTTCTACATGAGTCAAGCGGGTGCTTCTGTAGTTGGAATCATTGATAGAAATGGCGGATTGATTAACGAGAACGGATATTCATTCGAAGAGATTCGCACGTTGTTTTTGAATCGCGTGAATAACACGTTGGTTGCAGAAGGCATGCTTTCGTTCGAGGAAATCAATTCGAAAGTTTGGGATCTTTCAGCGGATGTGTTTCTTCCATGCGCGGCATCGCGGTTGGTGAGTCAAGATCAGGCAGAGCGCATGCACAAAGCAGGAGTATCTGTAATTGCTTGCGGAGCGAATGTTCCGTTTGCAGATCAGCAAATCTTTTACGGACCTATTTCGGAATGGTGCGATGCACACTTTAGTGTCGTTCCGGATTTCATTTCGAATTGCGGAATGGCGAGAGTTTTCGCATATTTAATGAGCGATTCAGATGTTGATTTATCTGATGAAGGAATCTTCTCTGACACTTCGAAAATTATTGGTGAAGCGTTGAAGAATGTTCATCAGCAAGGAAGCGAAGAACAGTTCGTTTCGAAGCACGCGTTTGAAATTGCATTAAAAAAACTAGTTTAAGATGATCTATTTACAAGCCGCACCGGAAGGAGCAACCTATGAGAAATCGTTGGATTTAATTGGCCTAATCTTCAAGGGAGGTTGGGTTATGATTCCTTTGTTGTTGCTCTCGATTCTTACCATTGTTATTGTTATTGAACGCTATCTTTTTTTAGGAAAGCAAGGTGTTGGGAAGAAGAACAATTTCGAAAGTTTTTTAGCGGCGTTGAAGGTTGGAAACAACACAGAAGCTGCGCGTTTGTGTGAAGAAGACAACGCCGCGTGGTCACGCATTTTTCAATATGCAGCGCTAACCGAAATCTCTGGTGACGAGCAAGAGAAGTTAATGGATCAAGCGGCAAATGTGGAAGTAGCGTATTTGGAAAGACGATTGAACGTGTTGTCTATTGTTGCGGGAGTAGCGCCGTTGCTAGGGTTCATAGGAACCATAGCAGGAGTTATTACTATTTTCTTCGACATTTCAACCACAGCAGACATTAGCATTGGAGTTATTTCTGAAGGCCTTTATCAGAAAATGGTTTCTTCTGCAGGCGGATTGGTAGTTGGAATTATAGCCTTCGTTTTTTATCAGTTGCTACAAAATTCTGTAGACAAGTTTATTGCGCAAATGGAGGAATACTCACTTCAACTTAAAACATTATTCCTTCAAGGAAAATGAATATAAAGAGAAGAAAGAAGCGAGGTGCTGTGGTGAACACACATGCGTTGAACGACATTATGTTCTTCTTGCTTTTGTTTTTCCTAATTCTTTCTACCCTCGCTAATCCAAATGTTATTAAAGTGCTTCTACCAGAAGCTGGGGAGACTCAGCAACGCGAGCCGAAGAAGTCGTTGCAGTTGGCAGTAGATGAATATCACGATTACTATCTCGATGGAGAAAAAATGAGTGTTGAGCAATTGGGTCAGCGTTTGGAATTCATAGGAAAGACATTTCCGGAGAGCACTTGTTCCATTTCTATGGATCGGAATTTACCAGTTCAAGATTTGGTGGAAGTGATGCAGTTGGGCGCGAAAAGCGACATTCGCATGTATTTGAAAACTTCCAAAGTTGAAGGCGAATGATAACAGCAATTCTATTTGTATTTATCCTAGCCTACATTCTCATTGCGGCGGAACACGCAGTAAAAATTGATAAGGCGGCTACCGCGCTTATCGCAGGTGTTTTGTGTTGGACGCTTTTAGTTCTAGCTCCAACCGGAATTTCACACGACGTTTTGGAAGCGAGTTTGGGTCATCACATTGAAGAGATCTCAGGCATCTTGTTGTTCTTGATGGGTGCCATGACCATTGTTGAAATCATTGATGCGCACAACGGATTCGCGATTATTACCGATCGCATTTCAACAACGAATCAAGTGAAATTGCTGTGGATTATTTCTTTGATTTCATTCTTCTTGTCTGCTGCGTTGGATAATTTAACCACCGCTATTGTCATGGTTAGTCTTGCTCGAAAGTTGATCAGCAATCAAAAGTCTCGTTGGTTTTTTGCTGGAGTCATTGTTATTGCGGCGAACGCGGGTGGTGCTTGGAGTCCAATTGGTGATGTGACTACAACGATGCTTTGGATTGGCGGACAAGTAACTTCAGCGCCTCTTATACTTGATTTATTTCTGCCAAGTTTAATCAGTCTGTTAGTACCCGTAATTGTTTTGTCATTTGTGTTGAAGGGAAATTTAGAACGTCCTGAATTGCATGAATCTGCAACTACTGATTTGACTCGGTCAAAGCAGATGATTGTGTTCGTCTTGGGATTGGGCGGATTGCTTTTCGTTCCTGTTTTCAAAACGCTCACACACTTACCTCCTTTCATGGGAATGATGATTTCTGTGGGAGTACTTTGGTTAGTTACTGATTTGATGAATGGAAGGAAAATGGATTCAGACAAGGCGAAGTATTCGGCGTTGAGCGCGTTGCGAAAAATTGATATGCCGTCTGTCCTTTTCTTCTTGGGAATTTTACTATCGGTGAGTGCTCTGCAAGAAGCAGGACATTTGACACAAATGTCTTTTTGGTTGAAAGAACAGTTGAACAACACCTACGCGATAAACATTGCCATTGGCTTGCTATCGGCTATTGTAGACAACGTTCCGTTGGTTGCCGCAAGTATTGGAATGTATCCGATTGAGGCAGCGGGCACAACCGATGTATGGGCTGCGCATTTTGTTCAAGACGGAACCTTCTGGCATTTCTTGGCCTACACTGCAGGCACCGGCGGCAGCATGCTAATCATAGGATCTGCCGCAGGTGTGGCTGCAATGGGTTTAGAGAAAATGTCGTTCACCTGGTACTTGAAGAACATCTCACTCTGGGCCATGTTAGGTTTCTTTAGCGGTGCGGGAGTTTATATTCTCATGCACCTGTAATTAGTTTTCGATCACGAATTTTTCAGTCTGAATGCTTCCGTTGTATAGTGAATATTGCAGGAAGTAACATCCATTTGCCAATTCAAAACTGAAGGGAATTTCAAAACAGTCGCGCGCATTTCCTTCATGAATAATTTGTCCAACAGCACTGAGAATTTTCCATTTCACTAAATTATTTTTCTTGGTGAATTGAAGTTTGAATTGGCCTGCATTGATGGAAGGAATTATTTTTCCTGAAATAGAATTCAGATTTTTGTTGTCTGAAAAACAAGTGAAAAAAAGCACTTCTTGTGGACCAAGAATTTCAATTCCAAATGGAAAATTGGAATTGCTCAAGTTTGTGAATATTGAATCGTTTATGTTGGAAGACGATGTTGTCGTGTTATTCAACTCATGGGCCGTAAGGGCCTTCCAATAAAGTAATTCTTCCAATTCCTCACCTTCAACGTTACACGTGTTCAGTTGTTCTAGAATTGCGTGACACAGACTAGAATTCCCCAATGAACGGAAGAGTTGTGCTTTGGAAAGTTCAATCCAGAACTGCGAGTGAAACGAAGAGTCAGACACCACGCTGTCCGTGCAAGCATTCAATGAATTCACGTAACGCTGAACGGCGATTTCAAACGATTCTGAATTGTTCTCAGGAATTATTTCTCCTCGAAGAAAGAGCTCTTCAATCATCTTTTTCATCATACCAATTCCCCAGTTCGACAATGAACGAATGTCGCTGTTGTTCCGATCCAAAGGCGAAGTAAGAATTTCATGAAATAGTTTTATCGAACGCTTCCCTTCGAACATCGAGTCTGTTGCATAGGCCAATGTAGCAGCTAAGGATAGCGCAGAATCAAGCTGCAACTGTCCGTATTCAGTGGTTGAAATTACAGGCAAATCTGAAAGTGTTTTTTGTTGAAGGCTCGCTTGCGCAAGAGACTTCGTCGGGCTTAAAATTCCAATTACAGATGGACATGTTGTGGATACAGAAACGGATGGACTTAGTGTAATTGCACTTTGCGTTCCGTTCGAGCAGGTGCTCGATGAATAGAGCGCTATTCCCGAACTTCCAGATGCAATGGGAAGCCATTGATTGCTCGCGCTTGCTAATGCTACAGACGCGCATCCAATGGAAGATATGGTTGCAATGTTGCCGCATAAATTGCAATCGGTGGCTCCGCTGAATGCATTGAATCCTTTGTTCAACAGCGGTGTTGAGCTGTGGTAGAAGTGAATGTGCTCATCGTTCAATTCGAAAACATTGTAGCCACCTGCGCTGCTCGACGATAGGTTCAACACACAACCTTTTCCAATTTCCAGTGCTGTTCCATTTTGTGAAAATTCAGAGCAACGAATGGTGAAGACACCACCTTTTTTTTGCGCCGCTTTTGAGTTGTTATGGAAGGTGCAATTCGTCATTCCAATTTCAACCAAACTGTAATCGGAAACAGCAACGTCGTTGTTTTCGAATGTGGTGTTCTTGATTCGACTCAGTGATTTCAAATGCTCTGAAAAGAGGTTGGCGGAATTGAAAGCACAATCTTGGAAGTTATAATTTCCATAACGAATAGATACAGATGCGCTGTTGTTGAAGAGTGTATTTGATGCAGATAATTTCCCATAATTATTTTCAATCTTGCATTGCGAAACCGAAGAGTACAAAAAAGAAAGTGTATTGTAATCGACACGACAGAGGGCGTTTTCAGAACCAATCATGTTTGTATTCTCGAACAACAATCTTTGGTAGGAAAGAAGGGTTGCGTTTTCATTCAATTCAATTTTTCCATTTTTGAATTTGATGTAATTCGTGGTTCCTGATTCGTTGAACATTGCACCTTCGTGAATACGTAGAAAAGTATTTTCGGAATTCACTCCTTCAACAACAATTCTGCTTCCAGACTCGAATACCAGATCTATTTCATTCCACATGGAATAGATATTTATTGTTCCTTCATTTGCTTGAAGAGTCAACGCAGCTTGTGAGAGGAGTTGTAGTTGTCCGCCTCTGAATTCAATTGATGCGTTGGTGTTGTTCAAAATGAATTCTCCAGACGCATAAACAATTTTACTACCGGGGAGCAATGTAACTTTTCCTTCTATTTGAAACGTTCCGCCTAATAAATTCAATGTGGAGTTATTTTCTAAAATCAAATTTCCATTGGGTTGAATGAAAACCATTCCGCTTGTGTGCAGATTAATCGTTGTCGATGTTTGAACACGCAACGAGGCATGAACAGTTCCAGAAGGGTCACCAATTTGAAGCATTCCGTTTTCTTGAATATCGATACTTCCTGCACCGCAATCGATTCCCGTTTCAATGGATACTTCGTCACCAGGAAACACAAGACTATTTTGAGCAGACTGACTTTCGCCGAGCGCGCCAATGCTTACCACAGAATTGTTTTCAATAATTGTTGAAGGAAGAACTTGTAATCCTGTTTTTCCGAAATTGAAAGCTGCGTTGTTTTCCATATTCAATCTAAAAACCGAATGTCCGTTCGGCAGCTCATCTGCGAATACTTCTTGCGCTAAGAAGGCAAGGTTCGCGTAGTTGATTCCAGAGTGTGGTTGATTGTTTCCTGACGGAGCATACCAGTTGTCGAATGGAATCTCATCTTCGTTAATAGCAGTGAAAGGCATATTGGCAATGCAATGTAGCGCGCTTGATGTTGGAACGAAGTTGTGATACAATTCGAATTGATCATTGTTGATTGTTCCGCATGCGCTATTGAATGAAGCGGTTTCGTTTATGGCATCTACGAAGTCTTTGACTGAAGAAGAATATCCCCCGTTTGAATAATCGAATGGAAGAGCATTCACCGAAATCTTCGGACGAGAGCTGTATTGTGAAATAGATAGACTTAGAAAATCGATGTCGATTTCTGTGAGCTTAAGGTCTGCAATAACTCGATGCGTACTCGTGTTTTCAACATAGTCGTTCGATCCGGGGATAGGAAAAAACTTCAATCTAAATTCATCACCGCCCAATAAGTTCGAAGCGTTGCAAGACTCGGTTAACAAAGGTTCTGTGATGTTGGTGGAAAGTCCAATTCCGGTTTTATTTCCATTCGCAACAGCAATATTTCTGCAATTTTGCGGAAGCCCCATGGAATTCAACTCAGACTGAAAACTTAAAAAGCTTGCGGGCTGAAGTTGATTCGTAGCGCCCCATTGATAGAAGAGCAATTGTTGCGCAGCTGGTCGCTCGAGCTTATCATACACGAAGCTATTGGCGGCCGAACTGTATGGCGCCATGAAGTAGAGCGCAGACTGAAGACTCATTGGTATGTAGGCGCCTAAATGGGGCGCGTCGATACTGATGTAGAGTCTTGTGCAGTGGGTTTTATTTTGAAGTTCCATGTTGCGAAGGGCATAGCGAGAAATAAGTCCACCCATACTTGCACCGGCAACGATAATGCTTTCGTTGCTGCTCTTATGTGCGTTACAGAGGTGAATGATTTTTTCAACCAGTGCAGCATTTTCTCGAATGTCCCGTGCCCCGTCGTAAAAATCGACAAGTACTATATCATATCCGTGTTGTTGAAGCGTGTCTATCCAATACGGCATCAGCTGAAGCATGGCGTATTGTCCGGTTGCAGAACCAGAAGAAAACGCATCCCATCCGAACGTACCGTTTCGTGTCGGAAGATGATCGTTTCCGAAGTCTATTCCTTCAACAAAAACAAAAGGCTTATCGAAGACACCGTCTGTGCTTAGCAGAGTATAAGCATTTCCTTTCACGAGGTTGTTTCCAACAAGCGTATCAATTTCGAAGGAACTGCTCACTTGCCACGGAGCGGTATCTGGATTGATTAAGCTTTTCGTTTCAACCTGAAATTTGATTCCTGTTTCTTTCATTGCGCCATTCACTGAATATTTCACAGCAACAGAAAACCACTCGATGTTAGATGGAATGATGGTTGAAATTGAATTGGTCGCGAAGTTGTTCCAAGTAGCTCCTTCATCGAAACTTATCGATTGAATGCTCACACTCGAGTGATAATTTGATTGCACTGCGTTACCTATGTTGAAGACATTCAAGCCTGGAGTGAGCATGTTGGAAGTACAGAGAATAAACTGACTTGTATCGCTCATGCTGTTTGCTGCACGAATGTATTTCACGTCCCAAACTTCGAGGTAGGTTGCGGAGTTTTCATTCGGAAGACCTTCAAGATGATCACGATAATTCGGGAAGTAGAGGTGACTGGAATCTTTTCCACATAAAAATATAAATGCATCTTTAGCCGCTTGCGTTTTGGTGAAAACAAGTGAGTTGTTTTTTGAAAGGGGTTGATTGAACGCTGTTGATTTTACAACAGGAGCATACGTGTTTTGCGCATGTGTGAACAGCGCGCAAATTGAGAATAGAAGGGTGAATTGTTTTTTCATTTTTTAGTAGTATAAGGTGTATGTATTGATTTCATTGGCTTGTAAGGCGTCTAGGGTTATCCACTCGGAAGAGTAATTGCCGGAAGCGTAGTGTTTAATAATTTCAAGTTCTATGGGGAAATGTGCACGGATATCGAATGTGCATTCGGCGCCGTTTCCTGTTAAGTCGGCCTCTTGTGTTAGTCCACGAAAACCTTCGTTCACTTTGAAAGAAGCTCCGACAATGTTGTGCTGTGTGTTGGGGTCGTCTATTAACTTGATTAAAAGGTTCGCCTTACACGATACGGGAATATTGAACGTGGGAGTTGCAGCAGTAAACGGAACGTCGGTAAATCCAAGCTCGGAATACTGAACTTGCGATTGGGCTATTGCAAGCGCGAGGTCGACGGTTGCGGTTTTCGGAATTTCGAACTCTCCGTTTTCATCCGCGACTGAAATAAGCGACAGAATAAAGTTGACTTGACCGCCGAAGCCTTCTAGCTCATACCACTGAACACTCGCGAAAGGTATTGGCACGTTGGACCCTTGCTCAACAACGCGACATTGAATGTTTGGAATGGGCTTTTCTTTTTCGCACGAGTAGAACACGAGCAAAAGAGAAAGAAAGAAAATAATGTTTTTTGTTTTCATGACTCAAATAATTTTGAGCCAAAGGAAGAACCACTTAGCACCTAATGTTTATGCCAAATTCCTATAAGTTATATGCTATTTATTCGTCATGAAAACTTTAGACTATCTTAGTTCTCATGAAATTATTCGAGAGAAAACCATTGGTTGAAGCAAGTTTTTGGCAGCGAATTTCAGGGTCAAAGAATTCCTTGAATGCCTTTATTGAATTCAACAATCTTCTTGCCGAACACGGCATTTTAGGCGTTACCAAAGAACACGTTTTGTCTATTTGTGAGAATTATAAAATACAAGATTGGAAGATTGAGTTTAGCGAAGAGCTGCGGAATTGTTTTGTTTTGGCAATTGCTTTTTTTCTAGCAGACACAGAGGTATCAGCTTCAGAAGTTGAAGAGCTGGATCACCTTGCTGCACTGCTGTGCATAACGAATGAAGAAAAAGAAAAGATTTATACAAGCTCGGGATTGAAAGTATATGATGAGTTGTATGCGAAGTTTATTGCAGACGAATTATTGTCTGATGAAGAGCAAGCAATTCTCTTAAAAATTAAAGAGGCTTTTTCTTTGAAGGAGGAGTCAATATCAAGTTTAATTCAAAAGCATGTTTCTGAAATTGCCAACAGATTGATCAAAGGAATTATTGACGATAAGAGAGTTGGTCCAAGTGAACTGGATGTATTCTTTTCGACGTGTTCAAGTTTGGGAGTTAATTATTCCTTTCAGGAAGAATCACAAAAAATCATAGATGGATTTAAGGAAAACTGGAATTTAGAGAATGCTCCATTAGTGCCTATAGACGTCACAATTAATTTGAAGAAGGATGAAGTTTGTTATTATAAAAAGAACGTCACGTGGCATGAATTAAGAACGGTAACTCATGGTTTTTCATATGGCGGGCCAGCGTTGAACTTCAGAATTGTAAAGGGAATTTCATTTCGAGCGGGAAGAATGGCTGTGCAGCGAATTACAACCGACGAGATGAAAGAATTAGATATGGGTGTTTTGTATGTCACCAATCAGCGATTGATTTTTGATGGCCTAGTTAAAAACAATACCTGGACATATAAATCCATTCTGGCAATAGAGCCCTTTGAGGATGGGATTAGAGTTGAGAAAGAAAAGGGAAAGAGTCCTGTTTTTCAAATGCTCGTTCCCGAAGAGAAGTTGACAATAATTCTGGGGAGGATTTTTTCTGAGTGGAAGGAGTAATAACAGTTCATTTGGAAGGTTCTGCGAAAGGTCTTACAGAAGGTCGACTTCGTCGAAGAAGACCTTGCGAAGCACCTTGTATAACATCTCGATTATTCGGATAGGTCAAGTTTGTACTTATCTGCGAAAGACTGTTGCGCGTTCTCGAAATCTTGTTGGGTGAAGACCGATTCGTTTTGAATGAACATGCGTAAAACCCTGCAGCTATCGGTAGTAGCGAAAGATATTTGTTCTTGTGGAAGTTGATGCAAATTGCACAACGGTTTGTAATAGGTGGAGAGAATTTCTTGAAATTCTCCTACCGTTCGAAGAGCAGGATTTACAAGCAGCGTATCTTCTTTGAAGTTTCCAATTTCAGTTAAATTCTCTTTGGCTGTGTTTAATGTTGATTCAGCCTTGGTGTAAAATTCATTCAGGTTTTGCGGCTGACCCAGCTGTTCTTCCAACTGAAAAATAGCCACACCACAGATCTCTAATTCAACTGTAATTTTGTTGTTGTAATCGCGTGCTTTTTCCTGATCAGTAGCGCACGATACAGCGGAAAGCAAAAGCGCTATTCCAGCAATTTGTGTGTAAAATGAATTTGCACCGATCATGAGGCGAAGGTAAGATGCTTTGCAAGATGTTGCTCAAGATGTTGCACAAGATGCTTCGCAAGATGTTTTACAAGAAGCCTTCGGCTAGGGGATACACTAACGAAGTTTCTTTCGATAGAATCTTGCGTAGCATCTTACAAAGTATCTTTCTTAAGACTTTTCTTTCTGAAATCAATGTTGGAAATGAATCCAACTTGAAGTGTGTGGTTGTTTTCAATTTTCAGTCCGTCAGATTTTATAATCATTTGATTCATGTATCCGATTTCAAGTTTTCCCCATTGCGGAAATTTGTATCCGATGGCGGCGTAAGCTCGGTTTTGATCGAAGACATTCGACTGCACGTTTTCACCGAAGTTCACGAAGGCTTCGTCGTAACAAGAGAAGTAAAGCGATTTATCTTCTATGGTTTTTCCTTTGAATGGTATTGATAGACGCACAAGAACACGAGCGCGGTTTGTATAAACATCTTCGCCTGGCGCGTATTCACCGCTAGATTGCGCCACAGGAAGTTTTGAGAAGCGCTGTTCTAAACGCAAACGCGTAATCATTTCAATTCGTCCAGCTTGCGATTTCACTTGAAGTTGTTCCCAAAATCTATTTTCTGGAAAACCTGATATCGCTGGGAATACGCCATATGGAGAAGTATGGACGTAGCAATATCCAGCAGTCGCAAAAGCATTCGGAGCGAAGTGATAATTAATTCCGGTTCTCAATAAAAGTTGCATCGGCTTTGCAATGATTTCAGTTCTTCTGAATTGAGCTTCGATATGTATTCCCCAGTGTTCAGAAAATTTGTGATCTCCGAAATACATGAACCAACCGTTGTTGTTTGTCTTTGTATTTCGTAACGGAGATTGTGTGAACATTTGCCCTGCGGCAAGCATAGTAAGCACTATAAAAAGTATTTTTTTCATCGCGGTAAATTTAAGAAGAGCGCTTTGCTACTTCGTGGTAATTTTTAACGTGTGGACCCAAAAACACCCGGGCATAAATTCTCAAAACAGCTAATTCTAAAAAAACAAAGGTCAGAGCACTAATTATAAGTGGGAAATAATGATTCATTTGAATATTAGAAAACAGAATATCAAAGCCAATAAAAGAAGGAGATATAGGGAATCCAATCATGGTTAATGAACATATTAAAAAGAACAAAGAAAACTTAGGGTGCTCATAAATATGTCCATGGAATGTATTTAATGAAGTGTTATTTTCTGCTTCTTTAACCATAGATAAACACCACCAACCACCAAAAAATGCTCCTGTTAGTCCACTGAAATAGATGGCTAGCTGATTTAGAGCGAATACATGGTCTTGAGCAATTGCCAGCATAAAAAAAACTTGGCTATAAGCAACAAAGAACCATGAGCGAATAGAATATCTGCGTTCTGTCCATGCTACGAGTATTAAAATCAATGAAAGTAAAGAATAAATCCAGGAGATAAATTCATATTCCTTAAGAAAAGGCTGTGGTTGAATTATATAAAATAAGACCCCAAAAAGGACTAAAATAAATAGTATAATCTGGGCTATTTTAGTTCTTAATATATGAAAAGACTTACCTATTACCTTGAAGGATCTCCAAACATAGTGATGCCAAATAAAATCCATGTTGAATTCTTTTATGCAAAGAATATAAAGTCCTTTATATAAAGATTTCGGCAAGAATGCGAACACACTCTTTTTATCCGGGTTGTATTTAAAGTAAACTTCGTGGGTTAGATAAGTCATAATGGATGGTGAGACCAATAATTGATATGCCCTTAAAAGTGCATTAGCTGAAAAATGAATTAAAGCAAGGGTATGCCAACCCAAGGCAATTTCTATGAACATTAAACCTATTTGGCTGCTCGACGAATAAGCGATTTGTGTTTTCGCAGTTGCTTGCACACTTCCAATTAAAGAGCTAACAATCGCAGTGATTAGACCAATTGAAATAACAAAGATTTTAGGAGTTAGGGCAACTGACCAAATAGGATAGGTGCGCAGCAATAAAAACACGCCAATATGAACAGATAGAGAACCATAAAATAGCGCAGATGAAACTGTTGGACCATCCATAGCGCGAGGAAGCCAACTAGAAAAGGGGAATTGCGCTGATTTAACTGCTGCCGCAAGTATAAATAAGAGTGAAACCAATAAGACTGTTGCTCTGAAGCCATCCGAATTTTCCTGAACGAGCTCTCCCATTGAAGGTGCCAGATCATTAAACGAAATATTTGTGTGAAATAAATGGTGACAAAACCATACAGATAGAATAAGCGCGATATCCCCTAAACGATAAAACGATAAAACTTTCATCGCATTTTTAACGGGTAAATAGCGATCTCTAAAAAAGGAAATTAATAAGAAAGAACTAATTCCGACAATTTCCCACCCAAGAAATAATGTTTCAAAATTCCCAGAAAGAATCAAAAAATTTAAACCAATAAAAAACAATAATAGGTGCTGAAAAAATCGCTTAAAGCCACTTTCACGATGCATGTAGAATTTGCTGAAAAGACTAATTACAAAAAAGAGAATCGATGTTATGATGCTGTATACAGCTGTTAAGTAATCGTAGTATAATTCAATTTGAAAATGGAATTCTTTTGAATTATAAATAGATAAAACAGCACTGGAAAATGTATTTTGACTAGTAAATAAGAAAGAAATCGCAATGGACACGCTTATAAAAACACTGATAGTGCATATGCAAATTACGATTCCGGAAACTGCTTTTTCTTGATGGTTTTTGAAAGCAGGAATGAAAAGAAAACCAAGAATGGGACAAATTAGCAGGAAGATTAAAGTTGTTTGCATTATTTCGTATTTTCTAATGTGTAAACTGATAAATTCTCATTCGTTGCGTCAACGATATGATTGGTTTTCATTTCTGGAGCAGTTTCAAAAAACCGCAGTGGATTATCTATTGATTTTATTTTCACGTCTGCGACACTTTGCAGAACAAATTGCTCATTAATCAAATAATAGAATTTTTTTGTTTCAGGATGGATAGCAACGATATGAATCCATTCATTTTTGTACCATTCAAACATTGCGGGAGTTGTTTGTATAACTTTTAATACTATTTCAGGGAAATGTTCGACGATCACCATAAGTCTAACTGGATCATGCGGCTCAATCATTTGCCAGGGTAATCCAGGTCGCAAATCCCCATCACTACTATTTGTAACTCCGATAAGTCCAGTAACATTATGGGGAAGTTTTGTACCGCAGCCTAATTTTAAATTATCAACCCTAGAAAAATAATATTCTAAATTTATTCCTCCGCAAACCACTCCAATTGGGGCCATTACATTTATGAGGTATTTTCCGTTTAAATCTGTTGAATAATCATATGAATTTAAAAAAGCTCTTCTGTCCATATATAAACCTCTAGTAAGGCTTCTTCTTCCAATAATAGCCAATGAATTTGTACCATGTCCTAATTCAGGGCGAGGTTCGAACAAAGAAACCGATCGCTTGTAAATTGCTTTTCTAATTTTTTTAATTTCTTGATTGGAATTAATTGAAGCAAAACGACGTGATCGCTCTTTAGCATTTAAATCTAAAGCATCTTCAAAACTTTTGATTATATCTTGATGTAATTTACCTTGAGAGATCGTTAGCTGCTCATCATCACAAAAACCAATCACATCGCTTGACGTATCGTGCATTGCAGCAATAAAAATTGTAGAAGCTGGAATGTCAATTCCATTTATACTGAGTTGCTCACGAACGCTTGGATGATTTGCCATAATAGAAAAAACTCTGGCATTCACACACCCGGGTCTACCGCTACAAGCTCCACAATCATGTGCCCCATGATGTGGGTTATTGGCACTACTGCTTCCGTGCGAAACAACGTAAATAATTTCTGAATAGTTAGTTATTAAGCCAATACCACGCAAGAAATTTTCTACTCGTATTGTCATTTCGCTGATGGTAAATCCAACTTGCAAACCATCCTCAATATTAGAAACACTCGTATTTTCAACACTAAGTTTTCCATATTTATCCATGTGAGAAAAAGCATCCGAAATAGACGCGCTCATTTTTGGACGGAATAAGGTTTGAAACATTTTTCCTATTGATAAAAACCCCAAGTAAATGGTTAAGAAATAACCTTGAAAAAGCGAGTGATTATTTTGAGAAAACATTATATCACCCTTGCGGTGATCGCTTACTTCAAATTCCTTTATTAAGTATTTGGGAGTAATAGGCGCAGGACATAGCTTATCGTTAAATTTTGCCCCGAATTGTTTGTAATAAAACTCAACACCAAAAAACCCGGGAGCGCCAAATGTTTCAATATCGGGCGCCACAAATTCAAGATGCCTTCTGATCGAACATTCTCTTTCATCTATGCAAAAAATCGCTTGAAATTTCTTTTTAACAGGAATAGCCTTGGGGCTTTCTAAATTGAACTTAAGCCCACTAAGAATGTCATCATAATAACTCCATTCAAATGCATCTTGCCAGATATTTAAGACCTCGTCTAATTCCGTTTTTTCCGTTGCAGAAAGAACATCAAATGGTTGCTGATTTAAATTATGAGATAAAGGACCCCACCCGCACCCCAATTCAAGAGTCAGTATATCTAATTCCATTAATAACTCAACTAATATAAAATCTTTTAATGAAATCGGCTTTTCTACTAATACTGCATTTGGATTATCATCCAACACAGCCACCATCCCAGACCAGCCAGGATGACTAAAGCACATATCAAATAAATATTGCTCATAATATCGCTCCTCACCCACAAGCTCATGTAAAAGCTTTTCAATTGTCAAATCAGTAGATTGGAGCAGTGTACGCGCATTTTTAGTTCTAAAAAGACTAACAGAACTTTCGGCTTCTAGCGATTTTATTGAGGCAAGAAACCCTTCTTTATTCATGGGGAAGCCCCAGAGAGAAATCCCTTGATCGAGGTAAGAGCTAAGAACCCTAAATAACAAGGGCTGAACTAGCGAATCGAGGTCAATTTTGTGCTTTTTCTTCCAATTACTCCTTAATCGGCCAATGCGAGGATTAATGTTTTCATCGTAATCTATATTGAAAAGTTTATCCTTCCATATGGATAAAACCGCCTTTCCTTTTCGCTCGATTATAATTCTCTCAAGCACACTGTATTTGATTCTTTTAGAGCTTAAAAGCGCTCGGTAATCAGTTAATTGAAGCGTTACCCGAAAGCCAAACATTCTTGAGGCGCGAAATATGCCATCGAAGAATTTTTCGTGTTGAAAAGCATGAAGGGTATTGTGATGAATGAAATCTTTCAGTGGAGCTTGAGCCGGCAAGTAATGCGCAAGTTCATGAAGCACCTGTTCTTCATGAAATGAAGAACTAACGTTGTTTGGATTTTTCATGGACTATTGTTTTTTCTTTTTTCTTCCCGCTAAGTGATGCTTCGAGAAAGTTTTATGATCGCTCAAACCTTGGATAATGACTTCACCACCCTCCATTTCGTAATTCGATTTGAAAAGGTGCAATTGCTCCATTGCAGAGTGATCAATTACGCGGCTGTTATCGAAGTAGATAGTAATGTGTGATGCGCCAGGAATAGATTCAAGCTTGTTCTTGATACCCATGAAATTTGTGAATACCGCAGCGCGACTCACATGTACTTCATATTTATCATCGATGAACGCAACTTCTGCTTGGGCTTTGAACAATGAGCTAAGAGACGTTCCGCTTACCAAAAGAACAATCATTTCAGTAACAATACCTGCAGCAATACCGATCAATAAGTCTTCTACTAAAGTGAAGACAATGGTTACGAGAAATACCAATAGTTGTTCTTTTCCAATTTTGAACATGTGTATGAATTCACGTGGGTGAGCAAGCTTAATTCCTACACCAATAAGCAAAGCAGCTAATGCAGCTTTTGGTATCATATCGCTGAAAGAAACAGCGAAGATTAGAAATAATAAAATAACTAGTCCGTGGAAGAAATTCGCCCATCTTGTTTTTGCACCATTGCTAACGTTAGAAGAAGAACGAGCAACTTCACTAATCATAGGTAATCCGCCTAGGATACCTGCTATAATATTTCCGACCCCAACAGCAATCAAGTCTTTGTTTGCATTTGATTTACGTCGAAAAGGATCGAGCATATCCGTTGCTTTCACAGTAAGAAGTGCTTCTAGACTTCCAACTAGAGCAAACATAATTACATACTTCACGAATGTTCCAACTACTGATACCCCAGCAAAACTTACGTTTACACCAAGGATGTCGAACAATCCTTTTTTGAATTTCAATAAAGGTGCAAATCCATTTGCGTTTTGCAAGTGAAGCGCTTTTCCAAGAGGAATAGCGACAACAAGCACTACTAATGCGGCAGGAACTTTTTTCAAGGCTTGAATTTTCAGCATGGGCCAAACGAAAACAATGACTAAGCTAACGAGACCAATGATGACTACTTCTTGGTGAGCAAAGAAGTTTGCGAAGGTGTGCCTAAGTTCCCCTATTAACTCAAGCGGCTCAACCATAGGCTTTCCTGCTTCAGTAACCGGATTCATTCCCACTAAAATGTGTAATTGCTTACTCAGGATAATAATCCCGATGGCCGCAAGCATACCGTGCACCGCTGAAAGGGGGAAGAAGTCACTGAACGAACCGAACTTCAACAATCCGAAAATGACTTGAATAACCCCAGCAACAACCACAGCGCCAAGCGCTAAGTGCCATCCGTATGCGGTTGCATCTGCAGTGCTTGATCCAGCAGGCGCTCCTAATGCGAATTCGCCAACAGCGCCAGCTACAATAACAATAAGACCGGCTGCAGGACCTTTAATGGTTAACATCGAGCCCGCTAAGAAGCTCACAACAATACCGCCAATCATGGCAGTCATTAATCCGAAAATAGGCGGGAAATCAGATGCCGCTGCAATACCCAAAGAAAGGGGTAATGCTAAAAGTGCAACAATAAATCCTGATGGTAAATCACTTTTCCAGTTTTCGACAAGTCCTTTCCATCCGTCGGATGGGATATTTTTTGTATTCATAAAATAAGATTTTGAATTTTAAATGAGCGAGATTTAGTAAGACTAAATTATGATTTGCGCATGGCGCTAAACATTTAAAATTTACAACAATCGATTTTATAAGACTTGTACAACATGAATAATTTCCGTTTAACCTGACGACATTTGTTTTGTCGGGTTGTAATAAGAGCTGTGTGATTTTGGTGATAGAAGCTGAAGTGAAAACTTAATGAGGATTCTGAATCTTCTTCCTCTTCTTGTTCTTCGATGAATTCTTCGAATGAATTGCTATGCTCACTGTCTACATAGTGATGTATGGAATTCTCTTTGGCTTCTGCTTCTGCTGATTCTGTGTTAAGTAATCCCCCAGATAATACCAATACTGTTGCACTTACTTTAAATGAAAGTAAGGCGAGCAATAGGGGCAATATTACGGTGAGTCTTTTTAACACGAGTGCAAAGATAACTACGTTTTTGAAAAGTTATTTCATTTATAAAAATCCAAGTTCAAGCTGAGCCTCTTGACTCATCATGCTTTTGTCCCAAGTGGGTTCCCATGTTATGTTCACCTTACAATCGCTAACTCCTTCAACTGATTTTATTTTGTCTTCCACTTCAGGTGGCAGCGTTTCTGCAACTGGACAAGAAGGCGATGTTAAGGTCATGGTTATTACAACCGCCGCGTCCTCTGCAATGTCTATGCCGTAAATCAATCCGAGTTCGTATATGTCTACAGGAATTTCCGGATCGAAAATGGTTTTCAATTTTTCAATAATTGCTTCTGTTAAAGCGGCCTTCTCCATAATTAATTGCTTTTTTGTTGTGCTTGAAAAACAGTTGCGAACAACAAGATTTGCTTCACCATTGCTGCCAATCCGTTGCTTCTTGTCTGACTTAAGTTTGAAACCAATCCAATGTCATTCATGAAATGTATGTTGGCTTTTAAAATGTCGTCTGGCGTTTCTTCGTTGAAAACGCCAACCACCAATGCAACCAATCCACGTGTGATAATGGCGTCGCTATCGGCTTCTAATTTCACTGTTCCAGTTGCTTGTAAACTTGCTTTGAGCCAAACTTTCGATTGACATCCGGCAACAAGTAATTCGTCTTTCTTCTCATCATCGGTTAGGCCTTTCATTTCTTTTCCTAACTCAATAATGTGCTCGTACTTATGCATCCATTCTTCGAAAAATGCAAACTCCTCAATGATTTCTTGTTGCTTTTGCTCTATCATTATCTCAACATGTTCACGCTTTTCTTCAGCGCTTCAATAAATAATTCAACGTCTTCAAGGGTGTTGTAACAAGCAAACGATGCTCTTACAGCCCCTGTGGTTCCTAGCTTTTCCCAAAGTGGTTGTGTGCAGTGATGTCCAGTTCGAACAGCAATTCCTTGTTGATCGAGCAGCGTTCCAATGTCGGCAGAATGAATTCCTTCCACATTAAAACTCAACACTCCTACTTTATTCGGAAGGTCTGCATAAACAAACGCTCCTTCTATTTCTTTCAAACTTTCAGTTGCTGTTTTCAACAACGAATACTCGTGCGCGTGCATGTTCTCTCTTTCCACTTCCTTGCAGAATGAAATGGATTCATTGAATGCAATAACGGCTTCAATGTTCGGAGTACCCGCTTCGTATTTGAAAGGCAATTCGTTGAAGGTGGTTCCTGTTACAGATACCTTTCGAATCATTTCACCACCGTATCTGTATGGAGGAAATTTTTCCAACAATTCTTTCTTTCCCCACAAAACACCAAGTCCTGTTGGACCGTACATTTTGTGCGCCGAGAACAAAAAGAAATCGCAATTCAATGCTTGAACATTGATGTCGAAATGTGCTACCGCTTGCGCGCCGTCTATGACAACATAAGCCTCTGCGCTCTTTGCAAGGGCTATTAATTCTTGAACCGGATTAATGGTTCCCAAAGCATTCGATACATAATTGAAGGCAACAATTTTCGCCTTATTTCCCAATTCTTTTTTCGCGTAGTCGAGATCCCATTCGCCTGAAGGGGTCATAGGAATATAACGAAAAACAGCTTTCTTCTTTGCTGCCAACACTTGCCACGGAACGAAGTTCGCGTGGTGCTCCATCTCTGTCACCCAAATCTCATCGCCTTCTTCAACCTCATTTTCTAAAATGGTTGAAAGCATGTTCACACTGTCGGTACTTCCTTGCGTGAAAATAATTTCTTCTCGGAAATTCGCGTGAAGCATTTCTGCTAACGCTGTTCGTGTAGCTTCGAATTTTTCAGTAGAGGCATTCGCTAAAAAATGCGCTCCTCTGTGAATGTTCGCATTCCACTTCGTGTAATATTCCGTCACCGAATCAATCACACGCTGCGGTTTCTGAGTGGTTGCAGCGTTGTCTAAGCAGACAAGAGGACGTCCGTGTACCGTTTGATTCAACGTTGGGAATTGATTTCTCAATTCTTTCATTTTATGTTGAAGGGTAACGTTTTCCATATCGTAAAACCGAATGATTATTCGGTTATGATTTCATTTTGAATAAGTGTCGCAAGAACGTATTCCTTCCAACTTGGAATGGAGATGCGATTCATCACATCCGAAGTAAATGCTGAAACCAAAAGTCGCTTGGCAGATTCTTCGCTCAGCCCTCTTGCACGCAAGTAGAATAACGCTTCTTCGTTGAATTGACCGGTTGTTGATCCGTGACTGCACTTCACATCGTCTGCGTAAATTTCCAACTCAGGCTTCGTGAACATACTTGCGTTGTCGCTCATCATAATGTTCGCGTTGCTCTGATAGGCGTTCGTCTTCTGTGCATCAACGTGAACATAAACTTTTCCGTTGAACACGCCTTTTCCGTTGTCGAACAACACGCCTTTGTACAACTCATTGCTGTAGCAATTCGCTACTTGATGGTCCACGAACGTGTGATTGTCTATTAGTTGATCTTGTTTTGGGAAGTAAGCCCCGCTTAAGAATGTTTCACAATGCTGTCCTTCAATACGAATGTTCAATTCGTTGCGCACCCATGTTCCGCATGCAGTGACAGTGGTGATTTTGAAAATGCTTTTCTCTGCTTGAGAAATAGACTCTCTCAACAGAACACATTCGTTTTTCGAAGTGTTCTGCAGCTGATGAATTTCTAATTGAGCTGATTGTTCAACATCTGCAAATAACTGAACAAGATGGAAAGAGCGCTCTGTTTTTCCTTTGAATTCTATGGTGAATTTCGCAATTGAATTTTCTTTTGAAACAAGGAACACATAAGGTGCGCTCATGCAGTCGTTCAACACGTTTTCTATTTCAATGGAGATAGCATCTTCAATAATTTTTCCGGATTGAATTTCAATCAGAACAAGATCGTTTGATGCATTTTCAGAAATTGCATCGAACACATCGCTTCTATTTTCTTTTGCTAATAATGAAAGTACTAGTGCTTGTTGTTCTGCTGAAAGATTCTTTCCTGCGGTGAATGAAACACCTTCGGTTTGGCTTGTAGGAAGTGCAATGAATCCGTTTTCAATGCGAATTCCTTTTTCCAATGCCACCATACTTTCATTGCGTTCAGCTTGCTTCCAAGTTGAATCAATAGCACCCACACGTGTGTATTTCCAAGATTCTGCCCGCGTTGTAGGCATAGCGAAATCAGAAACCGAATGTTTGTTCGGTTTGAAGCTGAATGTGCTTGTTGGTTTTAGTTCCGCTACAATACTCATTTTGCTTCTTCCATTTCTTTTAACCAGTCGTATCCTTTCTCTTCTAACTCTAACGCCAATTCTTTCGTTCCACTCTTCACAATTTTTCCTTTGTACAAGACATGAACGAAGTCTGGAACAATATGATCTAACAATCTTTGGTAGTGGGTAATAATCACAAAAGAACGCTTTCCGTCGCGCATTGCGTTCACACCTTCAGACACAATGCGTAACGCATCAATGTCAAGTCCGCTGTCGGTTTCATCCAGAACGCAATGCGATGGATCGAGCATAGCCATTTGAAATATTTCATTACGCTTTTTCTCACCACCACTGAATCCTTCGTTCACTGCGCGATTCGCAAGTTGTCCGTCTAATTCAACCAGTTGAGATTTTTCTTTCACCAATTGCAAGAACTCTTTTGCGGTTAACGCTTCAAGCCCTCTGTGCTTGCGAATCTCGCCAACTGCAGCTTTCAGGAAGTTCATGTTACTTACTCCTGGAATTTCTACCGGATATTGGAACGCTAAGAAGAGTCCTTCTCTTGCGCGCTCCTCTGCAGCCATGTCTAACAAATCTTTTGAGTTGAAGGTTACTGAACCTCCAGTTACCTCGTAGTCTTCTCTTCCGGCAAGGACAGAGGCAAGGGTGCTTTTTCCAGATCCGTTCGGACCCATAATCGCGTGCACTTCTCCTTCACCAATGGTTAATGAAAGTCCTTTAAGGATTTCTTTCTCTTCGATGCGTGCGTGTAAATTTTCAATCTTTAACATAATTATTTTTTTATCCTACGCTTCCTTCCAAAGAAATCGCGAGTAATTTTTGTGCTTCAACTGCAAACTCCATAGGAAGTTTGTTCAATACATCTTTGGCATAACCATTCACAATCATGCTTACGGCTTGCTCTTGATCGAGACCGCGTGCCAAGCAATAAAAGATTTGATCTTCACCAATTTTTGAGGTGGTGGCTTCGTGCTCAACTTTCGCGGTGCTGTTGTTTACTTCAATGTAGGGAAAGGTGTGTGCGCCGCTCGTGTCGGTCATAAGCAGCGAATCGCATTGTGAAAAGTTTCTCGCATTCGATGCGTTCTTTCCAATTTGAACGAGACCTCTGTATGAATTTTGACTGTGTCCGGAAGAGATACCTTTAGAAATAATCGTGCTCTTGGTGTTCTTTCCAATGTGAATCATTTTCGTTCCGGTGTCGGCTTGTTGAAAGTGATTCGTTACAGCAACAGAATAAAATTCACCTACGCTGTTATCGCCTTTCAAAATACAACTTGGATATTTCCAAGTGATTGCACTACCTGTTTCCACTTGAGTCCAAGAAATTTTAGAGTTCGTTCCTTCGCACATTCCGCGTTTCGTGACGAAGTTGAAGATCCCACCTTTTCCGTCTTTATCTCCTGGGTACCAGTTTTGAACGGTGCTGTATTTTATTTCAGCATCGCGCATGGCGACCAATTCAACCACTGCAGCGTGCAACTGATTTTCGTCGCGTTGCGGAGCGGTGCATCCTTCCAAATAACTCACGTAGCTTTCTTCGTCGGCAATAAGCAGTGTGCGCTCGAATTGACC
>Ga0209597_1000217_pt1 | contig 38643 bp, 28 predicted proteins | sample M_140625_MF_Meta_FD_187316 | JGI IMG/M metagenome (GOLD analysis project Ga0209597, IMG submission 187316) | Freshwater microbial communities from Lake Montjoie, Canada to study carbon cycling - M_140625_MF_MetaG (SPAdes) (version 2) | ecosystem: Environmental > Aquatic > Freshwater > Lake... | reverse complement strand
CAGCCAGAGTATCAATGCAGGCACCCTGAAGCCGGGCCTCTGGAAGGTTCGGGTACACTGGGGACCCGAAGTCTCCGGCTACTACGCCGAAGGATCTGTAGTGGTTCCGCCGATGGTTGCCTGGGCTCCGGCCCCGTGAGGAGGAGGATCGACTCATGGAATTCTTCTCGGCATTGGTTCTTGGATTGGGAGGCAGCCTGCATTGTAGCGGAATGTGCGGTCCGTTGATAATGGCCCTTTTCTCCGGCACGGGCAGCGATGCCGCATCACACCGACGTTCCCGGGTGGCTTATCACACGGGCCGACTGCTCACCTATGCCCTCATTGGCCTGGTGTTCGGCCTGCTGGGTCGCGGGTTCCAGATGGCCGGTTGGCAGCGAGCCGTCTCAGTGGTTGCCGGTGTGCTGTTGCTGGTCGGGGGTGCCGTGGCCTCACGCCTGTCGCTCGATGCCTGGTTGGTTCGGTCGGTGAGCTGGGTGAAGGCCTTGTTTAGGTTGGGCATGGGACGTAAGACGATCGGATCCCTCATGTTTCTGGGCATGGTCAATGGGTTCCTTCCCTGTGGGCTGGTTTATGCCGCAGGAATTTCGGCCGCCGCCTCCGGAAATCCGCTATCCGGTGCTCTCTCCATGGTGGTGTTTGGTTTGGGAACACTGCCTCTGCTGCTCGTCGTGGATCGTCTGGGGCAGCGGTTGGGTGCGACCTCGCGGGCACGGTTCCAAAAAGCCGTTCCATGGGTAGTCGCCGGAGTGGGGGTTCTCTTGATCGTCCGCGGATTGGCCTTGGGTATCCCGTATCTGAGTCCCTCATCCGAAGGAGCCTGTCCCCATTGCGAAGGCTGATTTCAAGGCTGGCTGGAATTGGCGACAGGACGGTCCTGCCGAAGGGGCTCAAATCCGATTGGACCAACCCTGGGACGCGAGGCAGAGTGTTGTTGTTGTGAACACCACCGCCTCCTCCCTTTCTCCGGTGCACGCTGGATTTCGCATCCTTCTTTTGGGGTGGCTTTGGGTCGGAGGTGTCGCCTGGGGTGCATCGACGACGAATGCCGTGCGCCGCGATCACTGGGCCTGGAAGCCTCCGGTGCGACCGGAGTTGCCCGTGGTGCGTCGGGCAGATCGGATCCGATCTCCTATCGACCGGTTTATCGTCGCCCGTCTGGAGAAGGAGGGTCTTAACCTATCTCCGGAGGCCGACCGAATCACTCTCTTGCGTCGCCTCCATCTGGATCTCACCGGATTGCCGCCGACGCCATCCGAGGTAGACCGATTCCTGGTCGACAAAACGTCGGGGGCTTGGGACCGGGTTGTATCGAGTTTGCTAGCCTCCCCGCATCACGGTGAACGCTGGGGAAGACATTGGCTGGATGCGGCTCGCTATGCCGACTCCGATGGTTTCGAAAAGGATAAGCCTCGGTTTGTCTGGGCGTACCGAGATTGGGTGGTCGACGCCCTTAATCGCGACCTGCCCTATGACCAGTTTCTCATCGAGCAAATCGCTGGCGACTTGTTGCCTCAGGCGACCGATTCCAGCCGCGTGGCCACTGGGTTCTTGCGCAATGCGATGTTGAATGAAGAGGGCGGGGCCGATCCCGAGCAGTTTCGCATCGATGGTCTCATTGATCGAATGGACTGCATCGGTAAGGCGGTGCTGGGTATTACCATTCAGTGTGCCCAATGCCATGACCACAAATACGATCCCATTTCGCAGGAGGAGTACTACCGCTTCTTTGCCTTCCTGAACAACGATCACGAATCGTCCGTGGTGGCCTACAGTCCTTCGCAACAGCAACAGCGCGACCAGTTGGTGCGCCAGATCCGGGAACAGGAGGAAATTCTTCGTCACACTACGGCGGATTGGCAGGCGCGCATGGCCGCTTGGGAAGCATCGGTGCGGGGCGACCAGCCGGAGTGGACGGTGGTTCATTGCGAGCATGTCGGAGAACGAGGGGAGCGATTTTATCAATACGAAGACGGGTCGATTCGTGCTGCCAGTTACGCGCCCACTCAGTGGGCACCGCATTTCCGGGGAACCAATGGACTCACCTCCATTTCGTCGTTTCGTCTCGAGCAATTGACCGATCCTAACTTGCCTTGCCAAGGGCCCGGGCGGTCCATCCGCGGCATGGCGGCACTCAGTGAGTTCAAGGTCACCGCCACGGATCCAGAAAATCCGACCAACAAGGTCTCCGTGAAGTTCATGCAGGCGACCGCCGACTTTGCGAATGAGGGGAAATCTTTGGAGGCGGAATTTGACGACCGTTCCGATAAAAAGCGCACTTATGGCCCGGTGTCCCATGCTATCGATGGTAAGAAGGAGACCGCCTGGGGCATCGATGCGGGACCGGGGCGCCGCAACCAATCCCGCAAGGCGGTCTTCGTGGCTGAAAAGCCGGTGTCCTTTCCGAAGGGGGCGATCCTGGAGTTTGAGCTCCATCAGGAACACGGTGGATGGAACTCGGATGATTTGCAGACCCACAACCTAGGGCGGTTCCGTCTTTCTGTTTCGTCGGCCACCAATGCGGTGGCGGATCCACTGCCGGCGGCCGTGCGCCAGATTGTAATGAAGACCCCGGCGGAGGGGCGGACTCCGGCCCAAACGGGTGCGGTGTTCTCCTATTGGCGGACCACTCAGACAAACTTTGCCGAGGTAAACACACGGATTGAGGCGCTGTGGAAGCAATGGCCGGAGGGGGCTCCAGCGCTGGTGTTCGCGGCGCGACAAGGGCAGGGGCCGGGAGAAAGCCGCATGACCACCCGATTGCTCCGACGCGGGGACTGGCTGAAGCCGGACCGTGAAGTCACTCATGGAACGCCCGCGTTCCTGCATTCGTTGCCCGTCGGTGCCGATGATTCCCGCCTAACACTCGCCCGTTGGTTGGTGGATCCCCGCTCGCCCACGACCGCACGCGTGGCCGTTAATCGCCTCTGGCAGCAGTATTTTGGGGTCGGACTGGTGGAGAGCGTTGAAGACCTCGGGACGCAGTCGCCACCGGCTTCCAATCGGGAATTGCTCGATTGGTTGGCGGTCGAGTTCATGCAGCCCTCGCAACCCGGAGTGGCGCCTTGGTCCGTCAAGCACTTGCACCGGCTCATTGTGAGCTCGGCGGTGTATCGCCAATCCAGTCGGGTGAGTCCGGTGTTGCTGGAGCGGGACCCTAACAACCGGTTGTTGGCGCGAGGCCCGCGGTTCCGTGTGGAGGGTGAGATCGTTCGGGACATCGCTCTGTCCGTGTCCGGGTTGATGAATCCCACCCTTGGAGGGCGGGCGGTTTATCCTCCGGCGCCGGAGTTTTTGTTCCAGCCGCCGGCGAGCTATGGACCCAAGACTTGGCGGGTTGAAACCGGTTCAGACCGCTATCGGCGTTCGCTCTACACCTTCCGCTTCCGCAGTATTCCTAATCCGGTGCTGCAGGCATTCGATGCGCCTAATGGCGACGCTGCCTGCGTGCGTCGACTTCGCTCCAATACACCGTTGCAGGCGCTCACTTCGCTCAATGAACCGCAGTTTGTTGAGGCAGCCCAGGCACTGGCGCGGAAGTCGATCAATGAGGGAGGCAAGACCGATGATCAGAGGATTGCCTTCGCGTTCCGACACGTGTTGAGCCGATTGCCGCAAGCGGAGGAATTAAAGGCGCTCCGACGTCTTCTGAATCAGCAGCGGGCGCGGATAGCCGAGGGTTGGTTGAACGCGGCCGAAATGGCTGTGGGCAAATCTGAGGCGGTCACGGGGCTTCCCCCGGGTGTCACGCCGGCAACCCTCGCCGCTCACACCGCCGTAGCCCGGGCTCTTTTGAATCTCGACGAAACCATCACCAAGGAGTGACTCCCATGAACCCTCAATCCATCCTTCAGCAGGCGTTGGACCAGCATCAGGCGCACCTCACCCGGCGGTGGTTCTTCCGGGATTGCGGTGTCGGTTTGGGCATGGCGGCCTTGCATGCGCTCCTAGGTGATTCGGCGCGGGCGGCTTCGGTGAGTTCGGGGATCGCCGGCGCTCAACCACTGGCGGCGAAGCCGGCGGCCTTTCCGGCCAAGGCGAAACGGGTGATTTATTTATTCCAGGCCGGAGCCCCAAGCCATTTGGAGCTCTTCGACCACAAGCCGGAGTTGGCGAAGTGGAATGGAAAACTTCCCCCTGCTGAACTGCTCAAGGGGTATCGGTCGGCCTTCATTAGTCCGGACGCCAAACTGCTGGGGCCCAAGTTTCGCTTTGCCCGACACGGCCAGTCGGGTCAGGAGATTTCCGAGCTCATGCCTCATTTGGCCAAGGTGGCCGATGATATCGCTATCGTGAAGTCGATGCACACCGACGCTTTCAATCATGCCCCAGCGCAGATCTTCATGAACACGGGTTCTCAGCAATTTGGTCGCCCCAGTCTGGGGGCTTGGACGACTTACGGTCTTGGCAGTGAAAGCAGTAATCTTCCGGCTTACGTGGTGTTTTCGACCGGCAGTAAGGGGACGAGTGGAGGGGCTTCCAACTGGGGGGCGGGTTTCTTGCCCAGCGTCTACAATGGGGTTCTTTTCCGCAGCGGCGGTGATCCGGTTCTCTACTTGTCCAATCCGAAGGGTGTGGACAGCACGTCCCAGCGGCAGACGTTGGATGCCATTCAAGAGCTTAATCGCCAGCGTCTGGGTCGGGTGGGTGATCCGGAGATTGCCACGCGCATCAATTCTTTTGAGATGGCCTACCAGATGCAGTCGAGTGCTCCGGAGTTGATGGATATCCGTCAGGAACCTCAGCACATCTTAGATCTCTATGGGGCCACACCTGGCAAGACGACCTATGCCACAGCTTGTCTTCTGGCTCGCCGTCTGGTCGAACGGGGTACGCGGTTTGTTCAGATTTTCCACGAGGCCTGGGATCAGCACGGAAATTTGTCAGGCGATCTGAAGCGCAACTGCATGGATACGGATCGGGCGAATGCGGCTCTAATTCAAGACCTCAAGGCGCGCGGTCTGCTCGAAGACACTCTGGTGATTTGGGGCGGCGAGTTTGGTCGGACGCCGATGGTGCAAGGCGGAGATGATGGTCGTGATCATCATCCGAATTGTTTCTCGATGTGGTTGGCCGGCGGGGGTGTCCGTCCGGGCATGACGTTGGGTGAGTCGGATGATTTCGGTTTCAACGCGGCGGTGGACAAGGTTCATGTCCATGACTTGCATGCCACGGTTCTGCGCCTCTTGGGCTTCGATCATCAGAAGTTGACTCACCGTTTCCAGGGGCGCGATTTCCGTCTGACCGATGTGTTCGGAGATGTGGTCCATAAGCTCATCGCTTGAGCCCTGCGGATGAGGTTTCTCTCCGTGAGGTGAAAGAGGGGAGTGGGTGTTTGTGTTTTTTTGGATGGGTTGCTGAGCGGTGGCTCCGCTGCCGCTTAAGGCACGTGGTCTTGCTGGGCGGTGGCTCCGCGGGACCAGGCCTGCGCTCGCAGGGAAGCTTGGGAGAGGATTGAGGCTTTCGCGCTTCGCGCTGGGGGAGGGTTTGATCGCTTCCAATGCTCGCTCCGGCCCGATCCCGCTGCCGCTTAAGGCACGTGGTCGTGCTGGCGCTGGTCTCGGGATTTTTTAAATAGGGGTGACGTAGAAGGGCGGATACATATCAAACTGTCTCTGGCGTGCTTTGGGTGGGTGGTGTAGGGAGTTTCTATTGCTCATGAAGCCAAACGTTTCACGCGGTGCCTTCACACTCATCGAGCTGTTGGTCGTTATTGCCATCATCGCGATTTTGGCTGGGATGCTCCTGCCGGCTCTCGCCAAGGCGAAGGTGAAGGCCAATGCCACGCGCTGTGTGGCCAACCAGAAACAACAGTATCTAGGCTATGCCATGTATTCGTCGGACAATCAGGATCTCATGCCGGCTCATGGCGACTGGGCCACGGTCGGTGGTGAGATTTGGTCAGGGACCGTGGGGGTTCCGCTTCGGGCTGCGCCAGGCAAGGCCAAGGTGAGCATCGTGCATGATGGCAATGCGTGGGAGACCAACCGTCCTCTCAATGTTTACGTCCCGGCACCGGAGGCGTTTCGCTGCCCCTCTGACAAGGGCGACAGTTACTGGGCGGCGGAGTCCAAGAAAGGGTGCTACTCGGCTTGGGGTAACAGTTACCTCGTGATGTGGGCGGTGGACTGGTTTGGGGTGAAGCACATCACCGGTAATCTCGCCTCGCCGACGGTGGCGGGTGACTCTAAGCCGATTAAAAACTCGGAAATCGCCTTGGCGCCGTCGACCAAGATCCTTCAGGGCGACTGGCCGTGGCATGGGAGCCGTGATTCCGGGGATGGTCGGGTGAGTGGGGCTACCCGAGATCGTAGCCTCTGGCATAACAACCGCGGTCAGCGGGGATGGAACATGACCTACGGTGATGGGCATGTGGCTCTGTTCCGCTTTCCGAAGGATTATGACGCGACGGATGTGAACCAAAAGGTGGACATCAATGGTCCTTGGTGGTGACTCCCTGTTTTTCTGTTTTTAGGTAAGGCAAAAAACCAGTTCCCAGCCGTAACGCACTTTCCTAGTGTGTCGCCTTCATCTGGTTCTCACGAACTTGTCTGTAACACATTTAGACTTATGCCATTGACCCACACGCGCGAATTGTTCGCGAAAGCCTTGAAGGGCAAATATGCCCTTGGTGCTTTCAACGTGAACAACATGGAGCTGCTCCAGGCCATTATCGAGGCCTGCGAGGAAGAGAAGGCCCCTGTGATGCTGCAAATATCCAAGGGAGCCCGCGATTACGCTCATCCGGTGTACCTCAAGGGGCTGATCGACTCCGCGGTCAAGCTGTCCACCATCCCCATTGCCGTCCATCTCGATCACGGTGACAGCTTCGAGTTGTGCAAGCAGTGCATCGACGAGGGTTTCACCAGCGTGATGATCGACGCCTCGCATGATCCCTTCGAAAAGAATGTCGAGGTCTGCGCTAAGGTCGTTGAGTACGCCCACAAGCATAATTGCGTGGTCGAGGGCGAACTCGGCATGCTCGTCGGCGCTCAGCACGACGACGGTGAAGAGGGTGGTAGCTACTCCAAGGGCGGGGCTTACACCCACCCCGATGAAGCCGTTCAGTTCGTCAAGCTGTCCGGCGTGGACTCGCTGGCCGTTGCCATCGGCAACAGCCACGGTGCCTACAAGTTCAAGGGTGAACAGCATTTGGACCTCGAGCGCCTCAAGGCCATTAAGAAGGCGTTGCTCGAAGCCGGTATGGGTGACTACCCGCTGGTGTTGCACGGAGCCTCCTCCGTTCCCAAGGACCTCGCCCAGAAGATCAACAAGTACGGTGGCGACCTCGGTGAAGAGACGGCTGGTGTGTCCGAGGCGGACATCGAGGTGGCTCGCCGCGTGGGTTGCACCAAGGTCAACATCGACACCGATTTGCGTTTGGCCATGACCGCCGCGATCCGCGAGGTCTTGGTGACCAAGCCCAAGGAGTTCGATCCCCGCAAGTACCTCGCGCCGGCCCGCAAGGCTGTGAAGGAACTCGTGCGCCACAAGTTGCGCAATGTCCTCTGCTGCGCCGGACACGCGTTTGACTGAGAAGTAATTTTTCTCGCAGGTGTTCTCGCTCTGAAAGCCTCGAACACTAAAAACACCAACAGCCCTTCGGATCCAACGATCCAGAGGGCTGTTTTTTTGGCGCGAGGGACGGGGAATCAACGATTCAGCCCCATGGGCCCCGCGTTGCGGGACGGTTCGGTCTTGAAAATCGACGCGCCACACTTTTTGGAGCGTTTCCGGCGCCTCGATTTTCAGGGGTTGCCGATTTTTCCTGACCGGAGGGTAAAAAACCTCCTTCGCCCCGCTCGCGAGTTCCGGCATCGTGACGGAAGCCATGTCCTTGCTGGAACACCGTCAGGCCATCGATGCGTTGGACGCCGACATCGTGCGCCTGCTCAACGAGCGTACACGTCACGTGCTGGAGATCGGGGCCATTAAGACTCGCCACGGTCAGGAGATTTATGCCCCGCACCGGGAGCGGGCCGTGTTCCAGAAAGTTTTCCGCCACAATCAGGGGCCGATCACCAACGAGGGCTTGCGGGCCATTTACCGGGAGATCATGTCGTGTGCCCTCTCGTTGGAGCGCAGCCTGACCATCGCGTATCTGGGGCCCGAGGCGACGTTCACCCATCAAGCCGCCTTGCGCCGCTTCGGTGCGTCGCTTGCCTATGCTCCTCAGAGGACCATCGCCGATGTGTTCAACGAGGTGTCGCGACAGCAGGCCGACTATGGCGTTGTGCCCGTTGAGAATTCCACCGAGGGCGTGGTCACCCACACGCTGGACATGTTCGTGGACAGTGACCTGAAGATCGTCTCGCAAATTGTTCTCAAGATCTCCCACTGCTTGGCGGCCAAGGGGCGCTGTGAGGATATTCGAAAACTCTACGTTCATCCGCAGACGCTGGCCCAGTGCCGGGGTTGGATTCAGCGCAGCCTGCCTCAGGCCGAAGTGGTCGAGACCAGTTCGAATGCGCGTTCAGCCGAGTTGGCTGCGAAGGAAAAACACGCAGCAGCCATCACCGGTGAACTGGCGGGCGAGCGATACAAGATCCCTATCCTCGAACGAGACATCCAGGACAACTCGGCCAACGCCACTCGGTTCCTGGTGCTGGGCCGCCAATGTGGTCCGAGTTCTGGGGCCGATCGCACGAGTCTAATGTTTAGTTTGCGGGATGAGGCTGGGGCATTGCATCGGGCGCTGGCTCCCTTCCGCCGCTTCCGCATCAACATGACCAAGATCGAGTCGCGGCCCTCAAAGCGGAAGGCGTGGGAGTATTTCTTCTTTGCCGACATCGACGGCCACGCCGAGGACACAAAGGTGGCTAAAGCGATCGAAATGCTGGGTCAGCACTGCAGTTTTGTGAAAATTCTCGGGTCCTATCCGAACGGGGAATAGTCACTTCTCTCAAGTCCGTCCTTTTGTCGGAGGCCCGATTCGTGGCAATTCGGCGGGGTGGAAACATTGCCCAACGGACTGCCCATCGCCGGCCAACGGCTGCGTCTGGAAATCACTGACCTTGCCTTTGGTGGGGAAGGCGTCGGCCGGGTGGGTGAATTCGTGGTGTTCATCCCGTTCACCGCACCGGGCGATGTGGTCGAGGCCAAGCTCACCGAGGTGAAGAAGAGTTTCGGTCGGGCCGAGTTGGTGAAGATCCTCACCGCCTCCACCGAGAGGGTGACTCCGAAGTGCACTTATTTCGGTGAGTGCGGGGGGTGCCAATACCAGCACATCGACTATGCCGCCCAACTCCGTTGGAAGTACCGGCAAATCAGCGAGCTCTTCCGTCGTGTTGGTGGGTTTGATCCGTCCGTGGTCCAACCGGTGATCCCGTGTCCGAACCCCTACCATTATCGCAACCGCGTCTTGGTCCGTAGCCAGTGGAACAAGCCGGCCCAGAAATTGAACTTGGGTTTCATACGCACTGATTGTGGCCTGGTGTGCGACATCGAGTCGTGCGTGATCGCCGAACCGGCCATCAACGAGGCCATCACACAGTGGCGACGCAATCCGCCGCCCAAGGGCGGGATCAAGACCGTCCTCCGCATGGAAGCCCCGGGCTGGGAGGTGCCGGAACATTCTTTTTTCCAGAATAACTTCCTGCTGTTGCCCGAGTTGGTTCGGGTAGTGAAGGAACGACTGCGCAGTCACGGAGCCCGGCACTTGGTCGATGCTTACTGCGGGGTGGGCTTCTTTAGCCTGGAGGTGGCCGATGTCGTGGAAAGTTTTGTGGGGGTTGAATTGGATGCTCCGGCCATCCGGGCGGCCCGGCGGAATCAGGAATCCCGCGGCATTCACAATGGGTCGTATGTGGCGGGCGATACCGATCAGGTTCTCCCGAGTCTGTTGGCCAAATGGGATCCCTCCCAGACCTCGGTGCTGCTCGACCCTCCGCGGGTTGGTTGTCGTCCTCCGAGCCTGGAGGTGCTGCGTCGGACGGGGCCGGGCCAAATTCTCTATGTCTCGTGCCACCCCGCCACATTGGCGCGGGATCTCAAAATTCTGTGCGCCGATGGACGCTATTTGTTAGAGACGGTTCTGCCGCTGGACATGTTTCCTCAGACCCAGCACGTAGAGTGTGTGGCGGACTTGCGCCTGGCCGGACCGCTACCCCCAGAAAGCGTCCTGTCCCCGACTCCCGCGATCGGTTAGTTTCAGCGGTCATGAGTTCCAAGACGGTGGACGATTTTCTGGACCACGTGCGTCAGAGCGCTCAAGACGGGACCCTGGTCCGGCTGAACCTCGGTGCGCCGCTGCAACCCGATGGCATCCGCAATGTGTTCATCCGGCCTGTGTCTCTCAAGGACGCGACCGTGCTGTCCTTCGTGTATCGCCATCCGACGAGGGATGTGACCAAGAATTTCTCGCACAGCGAGGCGATCGAGTTGTTGCGCGACCTTCTGGGTCAGCAGTTCCTCAATGGCTTCTTGTCGACAACGACTGGCACGGCCCAGCTCACGTTCCGCAAAGGGCGGCCGACCCGGATGCTGTTGGGCAAGCCCGAAGTCACTGAAGTGCCCGATACGGCCCACGATCGGGCTAAGGAGCGGCCGGTCCCGGGTCATTCGGTCTGGCTCAAAGAGTTGGGTGTTACCGCGGCCGATGGATCGATCAAGGCCGGGATGGAGGCCAAGTTCCGGCAAATTAATCGGTTTGTTGAGGTGCTTCAGCCGCTATTGGTCGGGGCTCACTTAGATCCGGCCGTCCCGTTGCACTTGGTGGATATGGGCTGCGGCAAAGCCTATTTGACCTTCGCGGCCTATGAGCACCTTTCCAAAACTCGCACCGGAACGGTCACGGCCTTGGGTGTCGAGGTGCGCTCGGGTCTCGTCGAGCAGGGGCGGGTCGTGGCCGGCCGTTGCGGATTCACCCGGTTGAAGTTCGAGGCCGGCGACATCGCCTCAAGTCGTCTTGAGTCCGCTTCGGTAGTGATGGCCTTGCACGCCTGCGACACCGCAACCGATGAGGCGTTGGCCAAGGGGGTGCAGTCTGAAGCGGCGCTGTTGTTGGTCTCGCCGTGCTGCCATCGTGAGGTTCGGCCCCAATTGTCGGTGTCTGCGCCGCTGGCCGGCTCGCTGCGTCACGGAATTTTTCGGGAGCGTCATGCAGAATTCGCGACGGACGCGCTGAGGGCCTTGCTGCTCGAGTGGGCTGGTTACGAGACCCGGGTCTTCGAGTTTATTTCGACCGAGCACACCGGCAAAAATCTGATGATTGCGGCCATCCGCCGTAAGACTCCTCTGGGTGACACCGAGGCTCGGGCTCGAGCTGTGGCCGATTTCGCCGCCTTTCACGGAATTAACCGTCAGCGTCTGGCGGAGCGATTGGGCTTTGAGTTGCCCGGATCCGTGACCCCGGTTTCAGTGGCCCCGGTTTCATCCGAAACCCCGACGGAGTCATGACTTGGGAGGAAGTGGACTGGGCTTCTCTGGAACGACTTCGAGCGTTGTTCCTGCGCTCGGAGCCGGTCCGTGAGCCTTACTGGCGCTCCGTGTCGGATCTCGCGAGCTACGACTTTACCTATGCTCAACGGATCGCCTGGAAGTGGGGGGCGGCCTTGTCTGAGTTGCTGCGTCTGGGTTGGGCCCCGCCGTCGGGTTCCTTGCTGGACTGGGGATGCGGCAGCGGTGTGGCCTCGCGTTGCGTGGTCGATGCCTTTGGGCCGGCAACCTTCTCGGAGGTCCGCCTGCACGACCGTTCCGCTCTGGCCATGCAATTTGCCGCCCGTAGGGCTCAGGAGCGCTTTCCGGGTCTTCGAGCAGAGCCTGATTCATCCGGGGCAGACTCCTGCACCACACTGGTGATCAGTCATGTGCTCAATGAATTGCATCGGGACGATTTGCCGCGACTGATGACAGCCGTGCGGGCTGCACAGTGCGTCTTGTGGTTGGAGCCCGGCACCCATGCCTGCAGTCGAGGCTTAATCACTCTGCGTGAGCAGTTGCGGGAAGAATTCCACATCGTTGCTCCGTGTCCGCACCGTCAGACCTGCGGACTTCAGGTCGCCGGTCGGGAAACCGATTGGTGTCATTTTTTCGCCAAGGCCCCGACCGAGGCCTTTACTGACGGGGAGTGGGTTCAATTCGGGCGTCGAGCCGGGGTGGACCTGCGTAGTCTGCCCTACAGTTGGATGATTCTCGATCGGCGTCCCGTGGCTGAGTGGACGCCGGAACGGGCGCGGGTGATCGGGCTGCCTCAGCCTTTCAAACCATACACCCGGCTCGACGCCTGCTTCAGCGGCGGGGCAGGGGGTGAGGGGGTTGTGAAACGCCTCGAGCTTCTGAAGCGCTCGGATCCGGAGATGCATCGCCGTCTCAAGGAATCCCCGCCTCCGCCGGAGATCACCATGCCTGGGTGAATTCCTCCTCGGAATCGACTGATACACTGGGTGGCGTCCGATCGATCCCGCTGTTATTGGTCGTCACCAACGCTGCTGTCCGCCCATGCAAATACCGCCCGCCTCCGCCCCCCGGCCCCCGCACCTCTGGCAGTTCTTCCGCGCCGGCGGGTTTGATCAGGTGAAGCTCCAGACCGGAGCCGACCTCATGAACCTGGACCAGTTGGACCAGAAACTCTGGGTGGCCTTGGCGTGTCCGACCGCGGGCATCGAATTTGATACCAAGACCGCCGCGCTCATCGATACCGATGCAGACGGCCGCATTCGAGCGCAGGAGCTCATGACGGCGATCCGCTGGGCCGGATCGATGCTCAAGAGTGCCGATGATCTCGTGACGGGGCGCGACGGGGTTTCTCTCTTCGCGATCAACGACAGCATTCCGGAGGGGCGGCAGATCTTGGGTTCGGCCCGGGTCATCCTCCGACAATTGGGCAAGGCCGAGGCCGGGGTCATCACGGTTGCAGACGCCGCGGCGGCAACACAGAGCTTCGCTAACACTGTTTTCAATGGTGACGGAATCATTATCCCCGAATCCGCCGACGACACCGCCGTCCAGCAAGTGGTCCGTGAGGCGATGGCGGCGATCGGATCGGTGATGGACCGCAGTGGCAAGCCGGGCATCGATGCATTGAAACTCGAGGAGTTCTTCGGCGAATTAACCCGGTTCGATGCCTGGGTGAGCGCCTCCGAATCCGAAGCGACGAAGATTCTTCCGGCCGGTCCGGCGACGGCCGCGGCCGCGGCGGCGATGCAGGCGGTGAAGGCCAAGATCGACGACTACTTCGGTCGCTGTCGCTTGGCGGCCTTCGAAGGTCGTCTTTCATCGCTCCTCAACCGCACCGAGGACGAGTACAAGGCGCTCTTGACTAAGGACCTCACCGTGTCGGCGCAGGAGGTCTCCGGTTTTCCCTTGTCTCGAATCGTTCCTGGGCAACCGCTGTCCTTGGTCACGGGTCTCAACCCCGCCCATGCTGCCGCCATGGCCGCGTTTCGTTCGGCCTCCGTTGGGCCGCTCTTGGGAGACCGCGAGAGCCTTACCGAAGAGGAGTGGCAAACTCTTCAGGACCGCTTGGCTCCTCATACCGCGTGGTTGGGGACTAAAGCGGGAGTCCGTGTCGAGACCTTGGGCATCGCCCGGGTGCGGGAAATCCTTCGGGGGCTGGCCAAGACCGCGATCACCGCGCTCATCGCTCGCGACCGCGAGTTGGAGGCGGAGGCGTCCGGGGTGGCCTCGGTCGAAAAACTCGTCCGCTTCCACCGCGACCTGATCGTGCTCGCCTCGAACTTCGTGAATTTCCGGGACCTCTATGACGGCGGGTCACCGGCAATCTTCCAGGCGGGCATCCTTTACCTCGATCAACGATCCTGTTCTCTGTGCATCACGGTGGTTGACCCGGCCAAGCACGCGGTGATGGCGAGTCTGGCTGGGGCCTACTTGGCCTACGTCGAGTGCGTGCGCAAGGCGAACAGCCAGAAGATGACCGTGGTGGCTATCTTCTCCCAGGGTGACGACGAGAACTTGATGGTGGGTCGCAACGGGGTGTTCTACGACCGCAAGGGGCTCGATTATGACGCCACTATCACCAAGATCGTGGTCAACCCCATTAGCCTCCGTCAGGCCTTTTGGCAGCCGTACAAGCGCTTCGTTCGTTGGGTGGAAGAGCAGATCGCTAAGCGGGCGGCCGAGGCGGATGCGGCGGCCAACCAGAAGCTCACGGCTGCCGCGACGGCGGCGGTGACCAAGGGAGCGGCGCCGGCGGTGGCACCAGCGCTCAGTGTTCCCCAGAAAGTGGACGTTGGCACGGTGGCCGCCCTGGGTGTGGCCTTCGGGGCCATCGGAGGCTTCTTTGCGGCGGTCGCCACTTTGGGCAAGGACCTGTGGGCGCAGGGTGCCTTCGCCATGGTCGGTGCCATCTTGGGCATCATGGTCCTCATCTCGGGACCGTCGCTGGTGATGACCTACATTAAACTCCGCAAGCGGAACCTGGGCCCCATCCTCGACGCCAACGGCTGGGCCGTGAACGCCAAGGCGCGAATTAATGTGCCGTTCGGCACCCGTTTGACGGCCATTGCCGAGTTGCCGCCGGGTTCCACCTGCGATCTGGTGGATCCCTTCGAGGAGACCCGCCGGCCGTGGAAACTCTACGGCGCGTTGGTTGTCGCGGGCTTGCTCGGCTGGCAATGGAGCACCGACAAGCTCGAGGAACACATCCCCGACGTGTTGAAGCACCGCTATCACTTCCCGAAGAAGGACGCCGGAGCCAAAGCCGACCCGGCAAAGCCCGAGACCAATTCGGTTCCCAAGGCGGCCCCCGCGCCTTGAGTTCCTCTGCGGATGGCGTCGGCGCTTCCGTGAAATTCGTCCCAAAATGAAAACGCCGACCCGTGGATGACACGGAGTCGGCGTTGTTTTTGGGGCTTCGGGCCAAGACAGCCCGGGACCTCAGTACACGCCCTCGACGATGGTCTTCTCCATCGCGCCGAACGGACGGACATCACCCACGCCATCCCAGGCGTAGGGCGGGCGCGGAGCGCGGCGGATGGCCTCGTCGCGCTCGAGGAACCGAGGCATGAAGAACTCGCGGGTGAGTGTGGTGAGTTCCACGCGGCCGAATTCACCGTAGTTCACCACCTCATCGGTGGCGTTGGGTTTGACCACGCGCAGGACCGCCCGGGGCTGCGGCGCGTAATAGGTCACGCTGAAGTTGTCTTCCGGCTGCAACGGCACGCTCGCGGCCAGACCCATGAGGGTGTTGCCGTAGGTGGGGTAGAATCCGATGCGTCCCTCGAGCAATTCTTCGACGATGAAGCGCACTTCCTGCGGTTTCATGGAGGTGCCACCGCAGAACACGCCGCGGATACCCGCTTCCCAGAGGTTCACTTGCTCGCCCAAGGCCTCCAGCAACTTGGGCGTGGTGAAGAGGCCGCTGACCTTGCGGTGCTTCAGAATGGTCGCGGCCTGATCGACCACGTGGGCCATGTATTGCTTGGCCACGTCGTACTGCTTGTTCGACAAGAGCTTCTTCACGAAGCGCGGATCGAGGTCGATGAAGTAGCAGGAGCTGCCGCGGACGTTGGCCAGATGTTCAATGGCCAGGCGCAGACGGCGAGGACCGGTGGGCCCCATCATCAGCCAAGATCCCCCGCGCGGGAAGTGGTCGTCGTTGATCTTGTCGCTGAACTCGGAGTAATCGACCTTGTAGTCGTTCCACCCGATGCGTTGCTTGGGCATACCGGTGGTGCCACCGGTCTCGAAGATATTGAAGGGCTTGCCCTTGAACTCGGCCGGGACCCAAACCTCGGGTTGCAAGTCGCGCAGTGATTCATCCTGGAAGTGGGAAAACTTCAACAGGTCTTCAAAGCAGGTGATCTCCTTGCGCGGATCCCAGTTTTTGCGGGCCCAATCCAGCCAGAAGGAGCACCCGGTGGCGGGGTTGAAGTGCCACTCGATGATCTCCAGCAAGTGCTGGTTGAGTTGAGTCTTGGCGGCGGCGACGGCTTCAGGAGCGACAGTAGGGATGGGCATAAGTGACCTCAGTTTTTGAGAGATTAGTACGCATCCGTACTTTTTAAACCCGGAAAGTGATCCGCGTTGACCGGCTCCTCGTGTTTTCCCGCGTTGCATTCAAATCGAAGCGCTGACGAGACTTCCAATCCCGCCATGTCCCCCAACACCCAACTTCCGATCCGAGTTCCCCTGATTGCCGCCCCGGTAACTCCCTTCGCCCCAGACGGAACCGTGGACTTGGGGCCTGTGGAAGCTCTGGCTGCTCGATTGGTTCAGCAGGGTGTGGATGGGGTCTTTGTCAACGGCACCACTGGCGAGAGTCACTCCCTCAGTGCGATCGAACGCTGCCAATTGGCCGAACGCTGGATTTCCGTTCTCGAAGGCACTTCTTTGCGGTGCATTATTCATGTTGGCTCCAATTGCCTCCGAGAGGCGCGCGAGTTGGCAGTGCACGCTCAGAAATTTGGCGCAACGGGCATCGCCGCTCTGGCTCCGAGCTATTTTAAGCCGGCGGATGTGGAGGCTTGGGTTGAGTCGAGCGCCTTCATTGCCTCTGGGGCTCCTGGTCTGCCCTTTCATGCCTATGACCTGCCGGGCATGACCGGAATCCATTTGGCCTCGGATCGATTTCTCCTTCAGGCCTCCCAGCGGATTCCCACGATGGCTGGGCTCAAGTTCAGTAATCCGGACCTGGTGCTACTGCAGCGCTGTGTAGAGGCCTTGAGTCCGGGGCAGGAGTTGCTTTACGGGTGCGATGACCTGCTGTTGCCAGCTCTCGCTCTGGGAGCCACTGGAGCCGTGGGATCGACCTACAATCTTGCGGCGCCTTTGTACCGAGCCATGCAGGCGGCGGCCGCCCGAGGCGATTGGTTGGTCGCCCGTCGTGCTCAGCGGCATTCCATTCGCCTCATTGAGATTCTGGGTCAGAGCGGGTACCTGGGTTCCCTTAAAGTAGTTTTGTCTCATGAAGGAGTCGCCGTAGGGCCGGTTCGGCTGCCCATGCGCTCTCCGGATGTAGATCAATCGCGTCAATTGCTGGATGCTTGGGAGTTCTGGTCTGCCGGGTCGGTTGAAATCGTGGCGGCAAAGTCTTGATTCTAGAAGCTCGCCGGTTCAGGGTTTCCTGCAGATCAGCAAAATTAGGCCGAACTTGGTGGGTGGTTTCCTTGGAATTCCCGGTTGACTTCCCAAGGTCGGTTCCTAACCTCCGGAAGAAACAAAATTCAACCTCTCACACGCGATACCATGAAAATGATCGGGATTTCTCCCCGCTTCGCCAGCCTCTGCGCGATCACCGCGATTATGGCGGGTTCCTCTCTCTCTGCCGCTGAAACGGGCAAAGCCGAGCTCACCGGAGTCAAGGGCAGCGTCAAAGTGGACGGTCAGGCTGCATTCGTGGGCGAGGCGATTAAGACAGGCCAAAAGATTGAGACCGGTGCCGGTGCTCAGGCCAACTTGTATCTTGCCGACAACGGTCCGACCGTCGTCGTTCTCCCGGATTCCTCGATTTCCTTCGACGAACTCTCGGTTGATAAGTCCGGTGCCGAACCGGTGATCACCACCAAGATCAACCTCAAGGGGGGTACTGTGGCTGGCTACGTGAAGAAGACTTCTTCGCAGTCCTCCTACATCGTCAAGGGTTCGACCGTGACCGCTGTCATTCGTTCCTCGGAGTACCAGGTCACCGACAACGGAATCGTTGCTGTTTGGTCCGGTTGCGTAACGGTGTCTTACCGTGGCGCTTCGTACGAAGTGTGCGGCGGCCAGATGTTCGACCCCGCTGCGGCTTCTGTCGTCGCTAACACGTTGCCCCTCCCGGCCGGAATGCCTTCGGCGGTCCAGCAGTCGGCCAACGTCAAGGTGGCTGTTCCGGTCATTCCGACCCGTCCGCAGCCGGTGGCTTCTCCGGTCAAGGCTGGTAACTAAGGTGGTTTTCTGAGGGTTCTGCATTGACGATCGATCGGTCTTAGTTGGATTGCTAGGGAGTCTTCCAAGGAACCTTCAAAGAACGCTTATCGAAAAACCCCAGGGCTTCGGCCCCGGGGTTTTTTGTTGCCTGCGTCGTGCATGGTGCACGTTCCGATTCTGCGCCCGGCAGGGCGCACGTTTCGAATCTGCACCGGGCAGGTTGCAGACACCGCACATTTAAAATCCCGACCGACGCTCGGTCGAAGAACTGATTCTCAATCCACCGCTGTCGCCCCTCCGGCTCGCGCTGAAAGCGGTTTCGGAACGCAACCGATGAAACTGAAGTAAATTCCTCTCAAAACTTTGTCCTGTGGAGTTGAATCTCTACGGTTTCCAGAGACAGTTCAGCCATGCTTCCCATTCGCGTGCTTCAAAGCGCATTCCGGTGGATTCCGGCGATGGCGACGGTCTCGGTTGTTTCGGCCTTGTCTGCAGACCTAACCTTCAATCAAGACATTCGCCCCATTCTCTCCGACAACTGCTTTTCCTGTCATGGGTTGGATGCCAAGAAGCGCAAAGCGGGTTTGCGCCTAGATGTTGCAGAGGGAGCCTTTACTCCCAACAAAGAGGGCCGAGTGGCCATTCGGCCTGGCGACCTGAAGGCCAGTGAACTCTGGCAGCGTCTCGAGACCAAGGATCCAGACTCGATCATGCCGCCGCCGGAATCCCACAAGACGATTAGCGCCGCCCAGAAAGATCTTTTGCGCCGGTGGATTCAACAGGGCGCTCCCTACCAGAAACATTGGGCTTTTGAACTGCCCCGTAAGGTTCAGCCTCCGTTGATGGCGGACAAAGCCTTTGGTCCCATTGATGTTTTTCTGGCGGACCGCCGCCGGCGCGAGGGTGTGTCACCGGGGCCCGAGGCGGATCGATCCACATTGTTGCGCCGCCTGAGCATGGACCTTCGAGGGCTCCCGCCCACGCCGGCCGAAGTGGACGCGTTCTTGGCGGACTCCGGTCCCGGGGGCTATGAGCGTTGGGTCGATCGATTGATGGATAGCCCGCAGTATGGCGAACAAATGGGACGCCATTGGCTCGACGTCGCGCGCTACGCCGATACCCACGGGCTCCATTTGGATAATGAGCGCCAGATCTGGCCCTACCGCGATTGGGTGGTCCGGGCCTTCAACCGCAATTTGCCCTTCGATCAATTTACCGTGGAGCAGTTGGCGGGAGATCTTCTCCCTAATCCATCTCAGGATCAGTTGGTGGCCACAGGTTTCAATCGCAACAACGTCACCACGGGTGAGGGCGGTGCCATCGATGCCGAGTTCGTGTTCCGCTACGCGGTCGAGCGGACCTCCACCACCGCGCAGGCGTGGATGGGGTTGACGGCCGGGTGCGCCGTCTGTCACGACCACAAATTCGACCCCATCTCCCAGAAGGAGTTCTATTCGCTCTATGCGTTCTTCCACAGCGCAGCCGATCCCGCGATGGATGGAAACGCGCTGCGCACTCCGCCGGTGGCTTCGGTAAAGTCGGAAAAAGATTTTCAGAAACTCGCCGAAATGGAGACGGCTATTCAGGAGGCGGAGAAGGCGGTGGAGGCCCGCGTTCAAAGCGTGTCTTACACCGATCCTGCCACCCTGAGCCCGCAACCACCGGCCCGAGAGGTTGAGACGGTTTGGCTCGAAGATGGGACTCCGGCTGGAGCCCGCGTCCAGGGTGCTCCCGCTTGGGTGAAATCATCCGAGGGCCCGGTGAAGTTTGGTCAGTCTGCCCTCAAGCAGCGCGGAGATGGGTTGATTCAGGCGGTCTATGAGGGCCTGTCCCTTGAAGTTCCCGCATCGGCCAAGGTGTTTGCCTGGGTTCGTTTGGATCCGGCCTCCACGCCCAAAATGGTCATGCTCCAATTCTTTCAGGGTGACTGGGAACACCGTGTGGTCTGGGGCGATGCGGGCGCCACCGATTGGGGTACCCAAGGCAAGCCCAGCCGCCAGCATGCAGGACCCTTGCCTCAGGTCGGGGAGTGGGTGCGCTTGGAGTTCGATGCCGAAGCCGTGGGCCTTAAAGTCGGACAACCCGTCACCGGGATCGCCTACACGCAGCATGGCGGGTTAGTTCATTGGGATCGCGCCGGGATCGTGGGTCGCATCGATCCAGCTCGGGATCCGCGGTCCTCCCTCTCGGCGTGGATTGCTCTAAATCAGGGCAAGGAGCCTAAGGAAGTGCCGGAGAATCTCCGAAAGATCTTCAAGGACGTGGCAGCCGATCAGCGGACGCCTGAACAAACTCGGATGCTCCGGGAGCATTACTTGGCCAAGGTGTGTTCGGAAACCCGGGCCACTTTGGATCCGCTCAACGCCACCGTGACGGACTTGCGCCAGCAGCGGGATAAATTCAGGGATCAGATTCCGCAGACCTTCATCTGGCGCGACATGGATAAACCCCGCGAGAGCTTCGTCATGGTGCGCGGTCAGTACGATGCCCCGGGCGAGAAGGTCGGCCGTGCGGTGCCCGCGGTCTTCCCCGCGATGAAACCGTCCGGAGCGCTCCCGAACCGCCTCGATTTGGCCCGTTGGTTGGTGTCTTCGGATCATCCGCTCACCGCCCGGGTGACGGTCAACCGGTTCTGGCAGCAGTTCTTCGGAGTGGGCTTAGTGAAAACTGCCGACGATTTTGGTTCGCAGGGCGAGCCTCCGAGTCATCCCGAACTGCTGGATTGGTTGGCGGTGACCTTTCAGGAATCCGGCTGGGATGTGAAGGCGCTGGTCCGCTCCATTGTGACCTCGGCGGCGTACCGTCAGTCGGCGGTCCTACCGCCGGCTCTACTGCAACGCGATCCGGAGAATCGTTGGCTGGCTCGTGGTCCGCGTTTCCGACTGGATGCCGAGCAGTTGCGCGACAATGCCTTGTTTGTTTCTGGGCTCCTGGACGGGACCGTGGGAGGGAAGGGAGTTAGGCCCTATCAACCGCCGAACATTTGGGAGCCGGTGGCCTACAGTGGTTCCAATACCCGCAATTACCGTCAAGAGACTGGTTCCTCTCACTACCGTCGCAGCCTCTACGTGTTCTTCAAACGCACGGCGCCACCTCCCTTCATGGCCACCTTCGATGCCCCCAACCGGGAGCAGTTCTGCTCTCGGCGTGAGCGCAGCAACACTCCCTTGCAGGCCCTGCAGCTCCTCAATGATATCCAGCACTTTGAGGCCGCACGCGGGTTGGCCAGCCGGATGATGACCGAGGGCGGATCCCGTCCGGAGGATCGCATCCGGTTCGCTTTCAAAACTCTCCTGTCCCGTTCACCGAGCGCGACGGAGTTGGAAGTGGTTCGGACCACCTTGGACCGTTGTTTGGAACGCTATCAGGCCGATCCGGAATCGGCCCGCAAAGCGATCCGTGTGGGTGAATCAGTCCCGCGCTCTGGCCTCCCGGAAACCGAACTGGCTGCTTACACGCTGACGGCCAACTTGCTGCTCAACCTCGACGAAACTGTGACCCGCAACTGATCATGAATCCTCTGCTCGAATTTCAACTGAATCAGACCCGACGTCAGTTTTTTGGCAATGCAGGCATCCGTCTTGGCGGACTGGCACTCGCCACGCTCGGAGCGGGCAAGTTGCTGGGTGCTGCGGATTCTGCGGTTGCGCGGATTCATCCTCCATTGCCGGGATTTCCGCACTTCGCGCCCAAGGCCAAGCGCCTCATTTACCTGCACATGAATGGGGCCCCATCCCAGCTCGACTTGTGGGACCACAAACCGAAGCTGCAAGAGTATTTCGACAAGGACCTTCCGGACTCAGTGCGCAACGGTCAGCGCATCACCACTATGACTTCGGGTCAGACCCGGTTTCCGGTGGCACCGACGATGTTCAAGTTCAATCAAGCCGGCCAGAGCGGACGCTGGATTAGCGAGTTGCTCCCGCACACGGCTCGGGTGGTGGACGAAATTGCGGTGCTCAAGTCGGTTCAGACCAACGCCATTAATCACGATCCAGCCTGCACGTTCGTGATGACCGGCAGCGAAGTTCCGGGCAAGGCGAGTCTGGGCTCTTGGTTGGCCTACGGCCTAGGCAGCGAGAACAACGAACTGCCCGCCTTCGTGGTGCTGACACCCAACTGGTCGTCCAAGGCCGATGCCCAGGCGCTCTTCACTCGCATGTGGAGCAGTGGATATTTGCCGACCCGCTACACGGGCGTGGCCTTGCGGTCCATCGGTGACCCCGTGCTGTACATCGACAACCCGCCAGGAGTCAGCCGCGAGGACCGGCGTGTGGTGCTCGACGCTCTCAATCGCCTCAATGCCAAGACCCATGAACGCTGGGGTGATCCGGAGACGCTGACGCGCATCGCCCAGTACGAGATGGCCTTCCGCATGCAGAGCAGCGTTCCGGACTTGGTGGACTTTTCCAGCGAGTCCAAGGCCACCACCGACTTGTATGGTGACGAGGTAAAGAAGCCGGGGACCTTTGCGGCCAGTGCGCTGTTGGCTCGTCGGTTGGTTGAGCGGGGTGTGCGGTGTGTTCAGATCCTCCACCGGGGTTGGGACCAGCATGGCAATTTGCCCACTGAGATCCGCGCTCAGTGCAAGGACATCGACCAAGCTTCCGCGGCCCTCATCCATGATCTCAAGGCCCGGGGTCTGCTCGAGGATACCTTGGTTATCTGGGGCGGCGAGTTCGGTCGGACTGTGTATTCTCAAGGTCGACTCACTCGCACCGACTACGGTCGCGACCATCATCCGCGAAATTTCTGTATGTGGATGGCGGGCGGCGGAATCAAGGGCGGTATCTCTTACGGCGAGACGGACGACTTCAGCTACAACGTTGTGGAGAATCCGGTGCACATCAATGATCTGAATGCCACCATCCTGAAATGCATGGGCGTGGACCACCGCCGGTTCACCTTCAAGAGTCAGGGACTCGATCAGCGACTGACCGGTGTCGAAGAATCCCACCCCATTCAGGCACTGCTGGCCTGAACGGAGTCCGGGTTGTTCACAAGGTCAGTGCCAGCGAGGCTCCCGACCCAGCAAGTGCCGCACGAAGAAATCCATGCGGCGTCGGCTGGCGTACGGGGTCTCGGCGGCACCGTGGTTGGTTGAGGGCATGACGAGCAACTCGAAGTCCTTGTCCGCGCGCACCAGCGCGGCACTGACTTGCAATGTGCTGGCCGGATCCACGTTGGTGTCTACCTCGCCCACGATGAGGAGCAGTTTGCCCGTCAGCTTGTGGGCGTCCTCGGCATTGGAACTGCGGCGGTAGGACTCATCCACGGGCCAACCGAGCCATTGCTCGTTCCACCAAATTTTGTCCATCCGGTTGTCATGGCACCCGCAGTCGGCAACGGCCACCTGGTAGAAATCCCCGTGGTCCAGCAGGCCGCGGAGGGCGTTCTGTCCACCAGCACTTCCACCGTAGAGACCGATGCGGCCGAGATCCATCCAGGGACGCGATTGAGCGGCCGCCCGGATCCAGAGTTTCCGGTCGGGAAATCCGGCATCGGCAAGGTTCTTCCAGGCGACATCGTGGAAGGCCTTGGAGCGTTGGCTGGTGCCCATGCCGTCGATTTGTACGACCACGAAACCCAGTTCCGCTAGGGCGTGTTGTCGGGTTAATCGGCCGAATTCCTTCGGTACGAACGCGCCCTGGGGCCCGGCGTAAATCTCTTCGATCACCGGGTAGCAGACCTTCGGATCGAGGTGCGACGGGCGGATGACGATGCCGTGGATATCGGTGGTTCCATCGCGACCCGGGCCGGTGAACCGTTCTGGGATCGACCAATCGGTGGCCAAGAGTCGGGTGATGTCGGCCCGCTCGAGTTCCAGGATCTTGCGGCCGTCGATGGCGCTGCGCAGTTCGGTGATCGGCGGTTGGTCTACACGAGACCAGGTGTCGAGGAACCAGCGGCGGTCGGGTGAAAACTGGACCTTGTGGGTACCGTCGCCCTCGGTGAGTACCGTCAACCCAGTGCCATCGAGATTCACCCGCGCAAGGTGCAGGTAGTAGGGATCTTGCCCCGGTCGGATTCCGCCGGCGAAGAACCAGATTTGCTGGCGTTTTTCATCGACGTGTTCGACCGAGCGTACCACCCAGTTGCCCTGCGTGATCGGGTTCTTCACGGTGCCGGTGGCGATGTCGATCCGCCATAGGTGGCACCAGCCACTGCGCTCGGACATCCACACGAGTTCTCCGCGTGGGTGTAACCAGTGACGCCAGGTCTTGGCAGTCCAGTCCACCATGGTTTTAGGCGCCTCTTCGACGACAGTGCGGAGCTTTCCGGTTTGGTTGACGGCGAGGATCCGGTACACCTGATGGCCTCGCTGGTTGTAGTTAATGTAAAATTCCCGACTGTCTGGAGCCCATTGAACCTCCAGTGCCCCGCTCTCGGTGAAGGGCGTTGGATAGTGCTTTTCGTCCACGTCATATTGGCGAAATCCATCCACAGCAAAGACCCGAAGACGCGGGTGGGGAAGGGGATCTCCTGGCTTGGGATAGGTGTGTGAATGCACCTTAGGCTGAAGCTGATCCTTCGGGGCCGCTTCGATCCAGGAGACGATGCGTGAGGAGGCTCCTTGGACCCGCCGTGCCACCAGATGAGTAGAGTCTGGAGACCACTGCACTTCGGAGTGGTAGGCGTCCTCAGTGGTGCCGTCCCGGCTCAGGCGCACGGTCTCTCCGCCGGCTTTGGGTCGCAGGAATAGATTGTTCTCGCTCAGTTCGACCGTCCATTTTCCGTCGGGTGAATCCTGCGGACTGGACTGGGGTCCTGGAGGCGAATCTGCCGATGCAGCAGGTGCCATGGCCCCGGCGGGTGGCGCGACGAACTCCGCTCGCCCCTCGCTTTCCTGTGCGGTGAATGCGCCTAGAACACTGCCGTTTCGGTCGGTCCCGAGCCAGACATGCCCGGCGAAGGTGTGCTGGCGGCGTTCGGCTCCCGGGCGCAGACGACCGTACGGCCTGCGCGTTCCCTGATCATCCAGCCAGTACAGCTCGACATCCTCGGTCGTCCGATTCACCAGAAGGATTTCCGTCTCCTCACCCGTGTTGCGGGACCGCTTTGGGATCCGTTGTGCCGAAGCCATCGGCAGCGGGTCCTCGGGCTTAGGGTCCGACTCCAGTACTAGTTCCGGAACCGTGGTTTTCCAGTGCTTGCCTCCCTGCCGGAAACGGAGCGTCCGGCGCTCGCCTTCCAATTGCACGGTGAGAGAATCCAGTTTCAAGGATTCGGGAGCTACTGGACTGCCGAGGGCCGTGGAGAGGTGGGTCGCCAGCGTCGCGGCGTCAAAGAGCGCTTCTCGAGTGCCCCGTTCCGGATCCACGAAGAGGAAATCCTGCCGATCGGGGCCGGTCGCCACCCGATACCAGAATTGGCCGCCACCACCGGCGATCCATTGGGGTTGGATCGAGGCCCGGAACACCGTGTTTTCAGTGCGTTGAGCCAGGCTCATGGCTCGTTGGTAATCCTCCCGAGAGCCTTGGGCCAACGCAGTCAGGCAGGTCAGCAAGAACACGGGCCAGCTGAATCCGTGGGTGCGAAAGCGCCCTCGGAACCCGGGCGACTCAGTGGTCTGGATACGGATCATTCTCTTCACTCTGACATCGCCCTGAAACGGGTCTTGCAGCAGCCTCTGATCATGTCCGTCAAAGTCCGCACAGGCGTGGCCGACAAGGTGCCTGCAGTGACTCACCTTCCCGTGAGTCTGTATGCAGAGATTTTCGAGCATATGCCCGACACCGCATTCTTTGTGAAGGACACCGCCGGTCGCTACACCGCGGTCAATCAATCCCTCGCCGAGAGAGTGGGTTTTCGACGCACCCAGGACCTGGTGGGCAAGACGGTGCGAGAAGTCTACCCGATCGAGTTGGCGACCCGATTCGCCCGGCAAGATGAGGCGGTTCTACGGACAGGGCGACCCATCATTGAGAAGCTGGAACTGCATTGGTACCCGCGCCGAAAGACCGGGTGGTGCTTCACTACCAAGTTTGCCATTCGCGATGACCACGGACAAATCATCGGCCTGGTGGGCATCTCCCGAGACCTTCAGGTGCCCGCCGGAGCCGGGCGGATTCCGGCCGGACTGGCCTCAGCCTTGGATCACCTCGAGGCCCACTATGACGAGGAGTTGAGCCCGACTTCGCTGGCAGAGCGAGCGGGCATCCCGCCGGTCCGCTTCGCCCGCCTCATCAAGAAGCTTTTCCGAACCACCCCAAGCCAGTTGATTTCCCACACCCGACTGGCGGCGGCCTCCCGATGGCTGGAGGAGAGTCAAAAGCCCGTGGCCGAGATCGCCCATGCCTGTGGGTTTTATGATCACAGCGCCTTCACTCGGGCATTCCGGGCCGCCACGGGCATGACACCCACTCAATTCCGTCAAAGCCGTCGAGAAGAAGTCTGAGCGTTCCGAGTGGGTCGAACGACCGTGCCTCAACGGCGTTGGTTGTAATCGCTTGAAGCATAGCGCAAGCGGAGTTCTTCGACCCGTCGTGCCAGTGTGTTGGAGGGGGCGGGCCAGTGATCCCATCGAACTCCCCAATCTTCTTCTGCGGTCCGAAGCATTGCCTCTTCCCAGCGGGTTCGTGAGAGATCGAGTGGGGTTGGTTGGATGCTGCCCTGGATCAGCAGGCCTAGTTTGTTTCTGCGCTGGGCGGCCCCGGCGATCTTGCGGTCCTGAAGTAGCAGGTCTTCCCGCTCTGCACCCACGAAGCACTGTCCCGGACCCGCCGGATTGCAGCAGGGAGCTAAAACAGTTTCGACGCCACAGTGGGCGAAGGCCCGTTGGAGCCAGGAGTGCGCACGACGGTAGCTCTCGACCGCCGAGAGCGAATACCACGGGTGCCGTGGAGGAACGACGATCGCGTAGGTCCAGTCCGCTGCGTGAGAAACCAGGCCGCCTCCAGTGGGTCGACGGATGAGTGGGCGGAGTGGAGTCCAAGCGGCAATATCGGCATGCCGTTGGAAGTAGCCGAAGGTGGCCGCGGGGGTCGCCCAGGCATAGGTGCGCAGCACCGGACGACCGAGCTCTGCGGCGGCCTCCAGCAGCGCTTCGTCCCAGGCCATGTTGGCGGGAGCGTCTCCCGTTGAGGAATCTAGCCAGTACCATTCTTCGCCCATTTCGGTCGTAACGGTGCGCTGGAGAGACCGGGATCGCAAAGGCGCATTGCTTCGGGGTGAGTTCTCTGGCAACCAAGCCGTCCTGACTATGAATCGTCGCTCGATTTCTGTGCTGCTGGCCGTTGCGCTGCTGGCGCTCCTTTCCGGATGCAAGGAGCAAGCCCCCGAATTGGCCACCCGATGGCATTTCGTCGGAGCCGATGGTCTGCGCAGCCAGACCGGGGCCTTGGCCTTGCGAGCATTCTTCTCCCACAGCAACGCCCCGGCATTGACCGATCGCCTGCGTTCGAAAGCCACTCGCGCGGCGTTGGATTGGCTATCGGAAACCACCACCACCGACACCGTTGTGACGCAAGGGCAGCCCCTGATCGCCGACTTGCTGGCCCACGAGTCGGCCGGCGAGGTGTGGCGTCGAGGTGATGGATCAAAGGAAGTCTTCGTGGCTGTTCGGATCACCGCCGAGCGAGCCCCCATTTGGAATGACCGTTATCCGGCCTTGGTGAAACTCCTGGGCTCCAAGGCATCCGGGGCTTGGGTGAGCGCGGAAAAGGGGTGGCTCTTTGCTGTCAGCCCTTCGGATTCACCGCGGGCCAAAGCGTTTCGTTCTCAGGTTCTTGCGACAGCATCCAATGCCTCACGGTTGCTGGATTTCCAGAAGGCGCCGGGTGCTTGGCCAGGACTCCAGGCTACTGCGATCGCGACCAACGGGTCAGTGGTGTGGTCCGGAACGTTGAAGCAGCCCGGACTGAGCGAACTGGCTCTGCATGACTGGCAGTACCCGACCAATTTGATTTACGATCCGTTGGTCTCGCTGACTGCTATACGAGGTGTCACCCCTCAGGTGTTAAATCTGCTTGGTCTGGAGGGCTACCTTCAGGGTCAGGAAATCGGCCAGATGTACCTCTGGGCCCAAGCCGAGTCGCCCTTCCAGAGTTATGCCGTGGTCCATGTGAAGGACTCGGCTTCGGTGCTCAAGGCGGCTAATGCGGAATTGAGCCGCCGTTATTCGACCAATGCTGAACCGGGCAAGCTGGATGGCCTGGTGATGTACGATGCCGAGAAGCAAATCCTCGCACTCAGCAGTGCCCCGTTTGTCGTACCGATGCTCAGCGGAACGGAGAATCAGAAGCCTGGCTTTCTGGGTTTTAGCATGGTTCCGCGGCAGCGTTCGGTTCAACCCGTGCCTAAGGAATTGCTCCAACAGCTCCAGCAACCGGGTTTGGTGGTGTATGACTGGGAGATTACTTCCGAGAACTTCGTCCACTGGTGGATCAACCTTCAGAACCGTGATCTTTCGTTAGGGCTTAATCCGGCTCCTGGGGATGGTCTGGCTAACCTCTGGCTGACCGACACCCTGGGCAAGGTGGACAACACCGTAACCCAGGTCCGGCAGTCGGGCCCCGGGGTGTTCACTTGGAGTCGCAAGGCTCCGGCGGGTTTGAGCGCCATGGAGTGGGTTGTCTTGGGGCGATGGCTGGATCCGGCCACGCCACGCAAGCCCAAGGCTGCCCGTCTGGCTCCTCCGCCCCCGATGGGGCTCCCCCAGACACCGTCCGCGAAGACTCCTCCGGCCCCCAAGCCTGTTGCTCAACCCTGAACACCACATGCTAAAACTCGGCGTCAATATCGACCACGTCGCCACTCTCCGTCAGGCGCGGTACCGCGGCATGGAACGGGGAGAACCCGATCCCATCGCTGCGGCGCTTCTGTGCGAGCAGGCCGGTGCTCACGGGATAACAGCCCACCTACGGGAAGATCGCCGACATATCATCGACCGGGACATCGTGGCGTTGAGAAAGGCCATCCGCACCCGTCTCAATTTCGAGATGGCCAATGCTCCGGAGATCGTTGAGATCGCTCTGGCGGTTCGACCCGACATCGTTTGCCTGGTGCCGGAGAAGCGGGAGGAAATCTCCACGGAAGGTGGGCTGGATGTTGTGGGTCACGAAGCCTCACTGAGGGAGACCATTCGTCGGATGAAGGAATCCGGCATCGAGGTGAGTCTTTTTGTGGATCCGGATTTGGCCCAAATCGAGGCATCTGCCCGGGTGGGTGCGCAATTCATCGAATTACACACCGGAGCCTACGCCGAGGTGTTTCATCAAAAAGCCGAGCGGAACCGGGAGTTGGAGCGCTTAGTTGCGGCCGCCGAGCGGGGCTATCAAGTGGGTCTGCGGGTCAATGCCGGGCACGGACTTAATCGGGAAAACCTGCCACTGCTGCATGTGGTGCCCCATCTCGAAGAGTTGAACATCGGCCACTCCATCATCAGTCGTGCGATCTTCGTCGGCCTAGAGAAGGCGGTGCAGGAAATCCTTCAGGCCATGGAGGGTTACGGGGGCAAGCCTCAGACTCTTTCGGCGCCATGATCCTGGGTGTGGGAATCGACTTGGTGGAGGTTGGCCGCATCCGGGATTCGCTAGAACGTCTGGGTGAGCGATTTGCCCGTCGAATCCTGTGTCCGGCCGAGTACGACTATTGTTTCAGTCACACCGATCCTTCCACTCATGTGGCGGCCCGGTTCGCCGCCAAGGAGGCCGTGAGCAAGGCCTTCGGGACAGGTATCGGAACGGAGCTCGGGTGGTTGGACATCGAGGTGATCCGTTTGGAGAGCGGCAGCACTCAAGTCCGACTGCAGGGAGCGGGGGCTCAATTGATGGAGCGTCGGTTAGCGAAAATCATTCACCTCAACTTGACCCACACCGCTCAATACGCCTCGGCTGTGGCGATTCTCGAGGGTTGAAGTGCAAAACGACCGAAGTTCCCAAGGACCTTCGGTCGCTCTGCCCGCGTGCTGCCACAAGTGTGATCCCAATCCTTTAATGCATTGAAGACCACACGCTCCGCTAAAACCCGTCGTCGCTGGTCTGGCGGAGACTTCGGAAGCCCCGGGGAATGAGGGGAGTCGAATGTTCGGCTCCGGATGAATTGAGACTCAGCTCACACCGTCGCCGGCCTCGATGGGGGTTCGAACCGCCTCGAATGCCTCGATTTTCTTACGGAGCTTGGCCAAGGCGATATTTTGCAGCTGACGAATGCGCTCGCGGGTGACACCGAACTTTTGCCCGATTTCGTCGAGGGTTTTCTCCTTACCCCCGTCGAGGGCAAACCGTTCGCGCAAAATGGTCATCTCGCGGAAGTCTAGGATATGAAGGGTGCTTTGCAGCAGGCTATGAGTGGTGCGGCTTTCCAGGTTTTCGTAGGGAGTCTGGCAGGATTCGTCCGCCACCACGTCACCCAGCTTGCTGGAATCTTCGTCTCCTAAGGATTCGTCGAGCGAACTGGTCCGTAAAGAGGCTCGACGCCAGAGAGTAACTTTCCGCAGCGGGGCGTCCATCTCGTCAGCGATCTCTTCATCGGTCGCCTCGCGGCCGAAGAGTTCCTGCAGCTCCATGGCCACACGGCGCATCTTGGAAATCTTGTCCACTAAATGGACTGGCAGTCGGATGGTCTTGGACTGGTTGGCCAAGGCCCTCTTGATGGATTGCTTAATCCACCAGGAGCTGTAGGTGGAGAGCTTGCCACCTTTGGAGGGATCGAAGCGCTCCACGCCCTTCATGAGCCCTATATTGCCTTCGTTGATCAGGTCCAAAAGAGGCAGTCCCAAACCATCATAGTCCTTGGCGATTTTCACCACCAACCGGAGGTTGGCTCGGATCATGTGCTCTCGGGCGACCGAATCCCCTTGTTTGATGCGTGCGGCGAGGGCGTTTTCCTCGGCCACCGTGAGCAGCGGAACCTCAACCGCCTCACGCATGTACAAATTGAGTGCGCTCTTCGATTCGTAGACGTCGCGGACGGGTTCAGGAGGGCTCTGCAACACCGGAATACCATCGACCATTTGGAGGCCGGGTCTTCCCGGGAAAATACCCACAACAGCCTTGGCTTTGGACAGGCGTGAGGGAGCTTTCTTGGCTCGGGTAGTCAAAGCAGAAGCCACCTTCAGCGGTTTAATCCGGACTTTGGATCTCAGGATTTTGGGCCTCAGGGTTTTGAGCTCCACCGGTTCTTTGGACCGCACCGATGACGGTTTTGAGGCCGAAGGGGTCGTGGAAGTGAGCGACGAACGCTTCCCGGTGACGGAGGCCTTAGATCGTACTGCAGCCTTCTTCAGAATTTTTTTTGACGGCTTCATCGAGGGAGAAATGGGATCAGTGACTGTTTTCAGGTGGTTGAGGAATCCACCAACCGACTCGAAGAAATTGACGGACTGAGCGCAGGCTGTCAACAATCTGATGCACAATTGTCTAAGTAAAAGTTAATTAACCCTGCCGTTGTATGAGGTTCAGGTTAGGTTTTGTTTCATTTTTGCGCCCTTGAAAACAAAGTTTTCGGCTTGCAGCCTCATGGCCTTGATTGTGTGGAACTATAGGATAACCGTGTGCGCAGATGACTGAGGTCTTGGTAAAGCATTCGATCAAAACCGTTGCTCGGCAAACGGGGTTGAGTCCCCATGTTATTCGTGCGTGGGAGAAGCGGTATCAGACCGTTCAACCAACCCGTTCGGAGGGAAAACAGCGCCTGTATTCGGCCGCCGACATTGGTCGGCTGACCTTGCTGCGCCAAGCCACTGAAGCCGGTTTTTCCATCGGAACCATCGCATCCATTTCCCTCGAGTCCCTGCAATCGTTGCTGTCGAACTCGGGACGCGGATCTTCGTCGGTGGGTAGTTCTCGAGGGGTGGCTCTGGGGGCCTCGGAAGGAGCCTCAAGAAATACGGGTGAAGTAGGAGAGGTGGGCTCTCCGAACCTCTCAGACATCACTCGCTTCCCATTCGCAGTGACCGAACACTCCATCGAGGGTAACTGTGGTTTTCTGGAGGGAACCTTCGAGGCGGTCCTGCGCATGGATACGGTGGCTCTTGAAGGCTTGTTGGAGCGGGCCTCGGTGGCGATGGGGCAGATGCGTTTGCTGAGCGAGTTGATCGTCCCCTTGGTCGAGCGGATCGGTGAGGGGTGGTTGAGTGGGCAGGTCAAGGTGGCTCAGGAACATGTGGCTACGGCGGTCCTAAGAACATTTCTGGGCAACATCGCTCGGCCAATTGCCCTGCACCCGCGGGCGCCCGTTCTGGTGGTGGCGACACCCGCGGGCCAGCTTCACGAACTAGGGGCCATTATCGTTGCTGCTGCGTCGACCAGCATGGGGTGGCGGGTGGTTTATGCTGGGGCCTGCCTGCCTGCTGAGGAGATCGTCAGTCTAGCCATTCACCAGGGAGCGAGGGCCGTGGGCCTGAGTGTCGTACACCCGACGGATGATCCGATTCTCCCTCAGGAACTGAAACTCCTGCGACGACTGCTCCCCGGAGCCACCCGCATCCTCGTCGGGGGGCGGGCCAGCAGCGCCTACCAGTCCGATATCGATGCGATCGGTGCCATTCGAGTGGGAAGCCTTGAAGATCTCAGGTCGCAGCTCAATCAGTTGCGAGGTGAAAACTCCGCGAGCCCCGTTGATCGTGGCTGAAGCGGGGCTGGAATAAAGTGTGACTGTGGGCAGCGAGGTGCAGCGGTGATGAGGTGCAGCGGTAAGGTACTGCTTCCGTGACGATGTACAAACCGATGAAACCTGCCGGCTTGAAAACTACTGAGCCCAGAAATTCAACGGATCATCGATCGAGCCTGAGCTTGTCGGTTGCCCCAAACGAATTCTGATCAACTCTGGTGGGCCCCGGACGCGTTCGGCCTCCTCTGGAAGAAGAAAGAAACGCGGGCGCTCATTCTGGAAAGAAAACGGATCCAACGCCCCGGCAAAACCGCGAATTTCAAACCGGCCACTTTCCGTGGATTCCGGAACGTTGCTGAGAGTACTGAAGGCTGCGTTAGAAAGGTCGGGCTCAGGCGAACCTGCTGACCCGTGAATCCCCTGAAATTCAACAGACCCTCGATCCCCCGTTGGATCCTGAAGTTCTTGAAGTCCTGATTTCTGGATTCCCTTGGGTTTATCTGACCTCTGGCTGCTAGTCGCCAGGCTTCTCCGGCGACGAGGTTCCGGGAGTAGTGCCCTCCCGGAAACCTGATTTGCCGCCAAACCGTTCAGCGCGAGCCCGGCCCCATCGAGAGCAGGAACATGATGTTGTTCGGCGTCTTTTTGAGTTTGCCGAGCAGCAGATCCATCGACTCCACCGCCGGAACCCCCACCAGAGCGCGGCGAAGGACTGAGATCCGTTGGTACTCGTCGGGATGGTAGAGCAGCTCCTCCTTGCGAGTGCCGGATTTCTCAATGTTGATCGAGGGGAAGACGCGGCGGTCCACCAGAGATCGATCGAGATGGATCTCCATATTTCCGGTGCCCTTGAACTCCTCGAAGATGACCTCGTCCATTCGGCTTCCTGTGTCCACGAGGGCGGTGGCCATAATGGTCAGGGAACCACCTTCCTCAATGTTTCGGGCTGCCCCGAAGAATCGCTTGGGCTTGTGGAGCGCATTGGCGTCCACGCCGCCGGAGAGGATCTTGCCTGAGTGCGGTTGCACGGTGTTGTAGGCGCGGGCTAATCGGGTGATGGAGTCCAAGAGGATGACCACGTCCTTCTTGTGTTCGACCATTCGTCGGGCCTTTTCGATGACCATCTCGGCCACTTGCACATGCCGTTCGGGCGGTTCGTCGAACGTGGAACTCACGACCTCGGCCCCCCGGCAGGAACGCTCCATGTCGGTGACTTCTTCCGGGCGCTCATCGATCAGCAGAATGATGAGGTGGCTGTCCTGATTGTTCTTCAGGATGGCATTGGCCAGCTTTTGCATGAGCACCGTTTTGCCGGTGCGGGGCGGGGCGACGATGAGTCCGCGGGTGCCCTTGCCGACTGGGCAAACGATGTCTACTACTCGAGTGCTGTACTCATCCTGTGCGGTCTCGAGCAGGAAACGTCGGTTCGGGAACAGCGGGGTAAGGTTGTCGAAATGGGTCTTTTCCTTGGCCTTGTCCGGATCGATTCCGGCCACGCGCTCAACCTTGAGCAGGGCGTAGAACTTCTCTTTATCCTTCGGTGGGCGAACCTGCCCTTCGACATCATCGCCAGTGGCGAGATCGAAGCGCCGGATTTGCGAGGGGGAGACATAGATGTCTTCCGGGCAGGGCAGGTAGTTGAAGGCTGGGGAACGCAGGAAACCGAAGCCCTCCGGCATTACCTCTAAGACACCACGAGTGTTGATGATGCCGCCGGCAGCCAGGTTGCGCTGGACGATCTGGAAAATGATTTCCTGCCGTTTGAGCGTGCCGTAATTCTCGATACCGAAGTGCTTGGCCACATCGGCCAGAGAACCGATGGGCATCGGCTGCAATTCGTGCAGGTTGAGATTCTTGGGCTCCACAACCACCTTCGGTTTCTCCGGGGCGGCGGGTGCGGGAGTATCATCGTTGGGCGCAGCCATCCGGGCCCGAGGCGGCAGCGGAGAGGCCTTTGCTACCAAGGGTTCATCATCAGCCTCTCGGGAACCGGCCGGTTCTGGAGCCGGCGGCCGAACAGTGAGAGAGGTGTCTTCGGCGATCGACTCTGCCTTAGAGGCCTTGGGAGCCTTAGAGGCCTTAGGGGCGTCTGTGGAAGTCGGTTTTTCTTCGAGCAATTCTGGTGGGGCTTCAGCTTTCTTGCGGGGCGTCCGGGCCTTCTTGGGCGCGGACGGGTCTTTAGGTGCGCGGGGCATTTGAAAAATGGGTTTGGATCGGATGGGCTTGCCTCGGTAGCGCCTTTGAAGACGCCAACGCAGTTCCGAACGGGGATTTTACCGGGGAAAATTTTTGGCAACATCGAGGACTGTGTTGCCGCCTGCGGAGCTTCAAGATCCTTCTGAACCGAGGGCGCCGCAAGTTATTTAGAGTGACAAAATCTTTTCCATTAGTTTTTCGAGATATTGGGATCACTCAGTCGGCCACCCTCAAGCGCTTCCCTGCCTTGTGGTGGTGGGTGAGGCTCCGTACCGTGCCGGGACGGTGAATCGCATTCTCGTCCTGTCTCTTTCCGGCATTGGCGACACGCTCATGGCGACCCCGATGCTGCACGAATTGCGTCTCCAGTACCCGTCAGCCGCTCTGGATGTGCTGGTTTTGTGGGGTGGAGCCATGGAAGTCCTTCGGGGCAATCCTCATGTACGGGAGGTAATTCGACATGATTTCCTGAAGGCGGGGACAGTCTCGTCGGTGGCCCGTTGCTTGGAATTGCGCCGTCGCCGCTATGACCTCTCTATCAACACCCACACTCAGGGACGCCGTGGATATCGGCTGATTGCCCGCCTGATTGGCGCCCGCGTGAGGCTCAGTCACGAGTATGAAAATCAGTCATGGATGGATCGATTGTTGGTGACCCAGTCGCTGCCTCAGGACTATTCGCTGCATGTGATGGAGAATAATGCTCGACTGTTGGGAGTGTTGGGTTTGTCCCCCCGGTTGCTGAGCCCTGGGTACGAAGTTTTCCTCTCTGAAGAGGAGCAGCGATGGGCTGTTGGTTGGTTGCAGAATCGAAAACTTCTGGGGCGCCCGTGGTTGGGCATCCACACCGGGTCGGGCGGCACCAAGAACCTCGCGCTGCGTCGATGGCCTGTGGGTCACTACGCCCAACTGCTTCAGGAATGGCGACGGCGGTGGCCATCGATTCCCGTCGTCCTTTTTGGCGCTCAGGAAGAGCGGGCCTTGCACGAGCAGTTGCGGCAAGCGGGCGCTGAATTTGTGGAGGCCGAGTGTCCCGGTTTGCGGGAAGCGATGGCTTTGGTAGGCCATGCCCAGGGGTTTCTGAGTGTGGACACCGTGTTCATGCACATCGCCGCCGCGATGGGAGTGCCCCGTCAGTGGGTGATCGAGACACCCACCTTGAACCGGCCGGTGCATCCGAGAAGGAGCGATTGGACATTAATCCCCAATCCTTCCATCGCTGGACGGCACCTCGACTTTTATCGCTATGACGGCCGACCTATCGCCGGCACTGCCGACGAGTTGGTTGGTATGATGTCTTCGGTTTCGGTGGAGTCGGTCCTGAGTTTTTTGGAACCGTGGACCGCGGGCATCCGGACGGGTAATTCGCAATAGCCTTACCGTCCAACAAACGAACGAGCCTCGGCCAGTTCCACAAAATTGGCCAATAAGCGCAGTCCGTTTTCTTGACTCTTCTCTGGATGGAACTGGGTGGCGAAGGTGTTTCCACGCCAGACGGACGAAGCGAAGGTGGGACCGTAGGTGGTTTCGGTGGCCACGATCTTTGGGTCGGCGGGGCTGGGGTAAAAACTGTGCACAAAGTAGAACCAGCTGCCCTCGGGGATGCCGCGGTAGAGCGGGCAATCGGGTTGGCGAAGGTGAATTTGGTTCCAGCTGATTTGTGGGATTTTTAGGTGAGGCATCTCCACGGTGGGTTCGAATCGAACGACCGGGCCTTGAAAAATCCCGAGTCCTGCGGCACGCGAATTAAATTCTTCGCTTCGATCGAAGAGGGCCTGATATCCGACACAAATCCCCAGAAAGGGTCGATCGGCGGCGATCCATGCGCGCACCGCATTCAGAAGCCCCTGTCGTTCCATGGCTTGAATGCAGTCATCAAAGGCGCCGACACCGGGCAAGACGATGCCTTGAGCGCCGGCCAAGGCCTCCGGAGTGCGCGTTCGCACCACCTCCGCACCCGCCTTACGGAGGGCTTTTTCCACGCTGCGGATGTTTCCGGAATCGTAATCGAGAAGCGCGATCACCGGGGTTGAGACTATGCCTCAAGTCCCGTTTGGTCCATGCCGGAGCCGGGAATTGCGCCGAGAGAGGTGAGTTCGCGTTCGGTCTTCAAGCGGAGCTGACCGCAGGCCGCATCGATATCGTGCCCCTTTTCTAGACGGAGAGTGCAAGTTACTCCGCTGTTCGAGAGGGCCTCAGCGAATCGCTGGCAGCGGGATTCGTCCGGGCGTTTCCACGGCAATCCTTCGACGGTGTTGTAAGGAATCAGGTTCACCTTCGCGTGCAAACGTCGTGCAAGATCGGCCAATGGTTTTACCTCTGCGAGTGCCTCATTGACCCCATCGATCAGGATGTACTCCAAGGTGATCATTTTCCCCTTCTTCTCCAAATATTGGCTACAGGCCTGTGTCAGCTCGGCCAGCGGATACTTCCGGTTGATCGGCATGATTTGGTTTCGAACCGCGTCGGTTGCCCCGTGAAGAGAAATTGCCAAGCGGAACTGTTCGGGTTCCTCGGCCAGTTGGCGGATTTTTGGAGCCAAACCGCTGGTGGAGATGGTGATTTTCCGGGCACCGATCCCACCGCCCCACGGAGCGTTGAGCGAACGCAGTGCCACCATTAGATTGTCATAATTGGCCATCGGCTCCCCCATGCCCATGATCACCAAATTGTTGACGAGTCGGTGGCTGGTGGCCTTGTCGTGAGCAGGCTCCTCTGGGGTATGGGGTTGTTGGGCGTGCCAGCATTCCACTCCGATGATCTGCCCGATGATTTCCCAAGGGGCGAGATTTCGCTTCCATCCATCCAGACCGCTGGCGCAGAAGCGGCAGCCGTAGGCGCAGCCCACTTGAGTCGATACACAGAGTGTGTGGCGGTCAGCGGCCTCGCCGTAAAGGGCGGGGTTGGCGGGTATCAGAACGCTTTCGATCAGAGCCCCGTCCTTCAGACGCCACAGGAATTTCTGAGTACTATCTCGCGAGCCCTGTTTGCGCACCAGACCCAGAGAACCCAGGCTCCAAGTCGAGGCCAGCTGGGCTCGCAGCAATTTGGAAAGGTTGGTCATGGCGTCCCAACTCCCGGCGCGTCTGACGTAAAGCCAATCTAGGAGTTGGTCCAATCGGTACGTGGGTTCGTTCCATGCCGCGAATTGAGAGGCCAGCGTCGTCCGAGTTTCGTTCCGGATATCCGGTAAACTGTTGGACTGGGGCGTGGGAGATTCCTGATTTGGGGGATTCATGACGATGCGGACACGATGCGAATTGAGAACAGCGGGCCTTCGAAGTTCTCAGTCGTTTAAAAAGTAGCTTAGATTCTCTAATTCGATGGCGAGATTCACATGATTCACAACCACATGTTCCGGAACCACGGGCACGATTGGGGCGAAATTGAGAATCCCCAGTACACCCGCCTCCACCAGGCGATTGGTCACCTCCTGAGCCGCAGCCGCAGGTACCGATAAGATTGCCATTCGAACATGGTGCTCCGACAACGTTGCCTCCAGTCGATCCATACCGAACAAAGGCACCCGGAGAGGAGTTTCTCTGTGTCGATCCGGGTCCAAGTCGAACGCGGCCACAATTTCGAATCCCTCGGGTTCGAACCCTCTATATTGAAGCAATGCGCTTCCCAAATTGCCCACACCGACAAGGACCACGGGTTGCAGGCGGTTGGTTCCCAAGTGCGACGTGATCATCTCCGCCAACTGGATTGCATCGTAACCGAGCCCTCGCGTACCGAACTGTCCCAGATAGGTCAGATCCTTGCGCAACTGCGTCGGCTTGACCCCGGCAGCCTTGGCGAGAGCCTCACTGCTCACCGTTTGAATACCGTTGCCCTTCAAACGCTGCAGACAACGCAGATACTGGGAAAGACGGTATACCGTTTTCCTAGGGATCTCTGGTCGCGCCGACTTATTCACTTCTCAAAGATTGCAAAGTCTCCGTGTCTACCGCAAGCGATTTAAATAAAGTGACAGGTTCAAAGTTATTGACGTGGAAGAGGATGTGTTTAGTTTTTGGGGATGAGGTTGGCGCGGATCAAGGGGCAGGAGGGGAGGAGTGCGGTTTACCACTGCATTTCGAGGAC
>Ga0209597_1000215_pt1 | contig 38717 bp, 46 predicted proteins | sample M_140625_MF_Meta_FD_187316 | JGI IMG/M metagenome (GOLD analysis project Ga0209597, IMG submission 187316) | Freshwater microbial communities from Lake Montjoie, Canada to study carbon cycling - M_140625_MF_MetaG (SPAdes) (version 2) | ecosystem: Environmental > Aquatic > Freshwater > Lake... | reverse complement strand
TTCAGGATCGCAAGCCTCATCAGATGATCCGGCAGCACCTCCGCGAAGACATGCTAAGTCTATAGCATCCCCTAAATGGATGGTAAGTTCAGGCTTAAACCTCTTCTTAAACTCAAGAACCTGACGTAGTAACGCTTGATCTGCAAGATGCCCATGAGAGCACCCTACAGCCATCCATCGTTTCCACTTGCAAGTGATATTCGCCATAACGATTTATTCGTCGTCCTCGTCTTGCTGCTCGTCTTCTTCTTGCTCCTCAATTTCTTGTCCACCACCCATTTCCAGCCAATTCTCAATTTGTTTTTGACGGGCTAAAATGTTACCTTTTCCTGCATTAAAGGTGTCAGTAAATTCAGAGTTTTCCGTTTGAGCAAACAACTGAATAACATCAAAGTGTTCTCCAAGTCCAATTACAACTCGTTCCAAAAAGTCCTCGGGAGATTCACTTGGATGTGGTGCTATCATTTGGTTTTGATGGCTTTATAAAATTTGTAAGCTGTGTATGCAGTTGCTAAAAGTAGCGAGAAAACACGTACTCCCGCTTCAAATTCACTTATAGAAATAGCAACTGCAATTCCATTTACGTATCCCACGCTTAAAATGTCGTCAATATGATTGTTCATTTATTTTGAGCGTGTTTAAGGGCCGATACCGCGTCTATCAACTGCAATTCAAGTGCCTGATACCGAGCTGCCGAGTGCCAGGTCTCAGGGCTTTGCGCTTGGTATGTTTGCCCCTGCTGTAGATGCAACACTCCCAGCGGCGGGCACAACGATGCTTGAGGCACGTGTGAAACGCTGGAGCAGCCTGTCAGCAAGAGCATCATTCCCAACGCTCCTAGCTTCCAATATGGCATTTTCTGTGGCATCGCAGTATTTTTCTATTTCACGAGTCAATTCCCAGTGTGCAGAAATAACTCGCAACTGCAACCACGAATTAAGAGCCTGAAGGAGGAGTAGGAGCACTTGGTTTTTCTCCTAGAAACATTGCTACAGCCCCAGCAATGGCGGCAACAGCATGAATGATAGCTTGGTATTTAGCGTCAGGAATCTGAACACCAGCCATTGCTAGTAGCGCAGATAGTCCGGCGTAAGTTGAAGGCTCCTGAAGTCGTGCGAGTAGTGTTTTCATAAAACTAAGGATTAGGAAATGCTGCTGATGGCGGTGTAAAGTTAGCAGTATACAATGCAGTTCCTTTTGTGACTCTTAAATCATCCATTGTTCCAGTAAATCCAAATTGATTGGATGTTCCAGATCCATCAACTCCAATATTTAATTCATTACAAAGGTACGTTCTAGTGCAAGGTATGCTTTGCTGAAGCACACCTCCAACAAACATTCGTAATGTTCCTGATGCCCTACAAACTGCAATGTGATTCCATTGATTATTTGTGGCACTTCCAGTAAGTAAATTTGCTGAATTATTTTGAAGCCAATTAACTGTTGCTCCACCAACATATAATACGTAAGAAGTAGCAGGTGTAGTTGCTATTCTTCCCGCAATTAAAATCCCTGTTGGAATCGATGGTGCAGTATATGCCCAGCATTCAATGGTAAAATCTTCCGTTGAATTAAAAGCAAACGCAGATAATTCAGACGTTTTTCTTAAGCCAGTAAAAGCTACTCCCAAATAACAAGCACTACCCCACTTTGGATTTACCGTTGTAGTTGTTGGACTTCCAACTGAAGTAAATGAATTATTTAACAATGAACTATCAGCAAATGAACCGTCAAAGTGCATCAATAAAGACACGCCCTTAAATGGCCCTCTTAATCCACCTATTAATGACAGCATAAATTAAATAGTAGCGTCTCCGGCGACAACCCAAGAGTTTGCGGCAATTTTAATTAGAGAAATTACCGCCCATTGACCTGATGTCTTAAGTCCATTCTTGCCAACTACCGAAGTGGTTCCTGGCGTAAAAGCGGAAACAGTAACAACCCCAGCACCAGTTTGAAGCTGCATTAGCAATATCTGTGTGCCAATAGGAAACGCCACAGACGCGTCCGTTGGAATAGTTACTGATATTGCAGCAGCATTACTTAGCGTTATTAAATAACCAGCATCAGCAAGCGCAAGCTGGTATGTTGTGCCAGTCTGTGCGTTGATCTGCGCCTTAGCCGTTGCCACAGGCGAGCGTTCAGCCGCACTGTTTGTAAGGTACATCTGCGTGTTATCCCACTCTACAGAATGAGCAACTGGACTTGTTGCTATTGCGCCTGCCGAAAAAGCAAGCGGGATGTTCCCGCCAGCAGACCCAGCCCAAAGCGTTTGCTTCCCGCTAAAAGTGTTAGCAGACACTGTAGCAGTCGCGGATCTGTTAAAAATGGTTGCAGTCGAAAGAGGCGTCTGCCCAACAACAATATCAGTGGCTGCTGGAGACAATGGATAAATTGCTGAAATAATTCCTTGAGAGGTAGTTCCGCGCAACATACCAACATAAACTGGAGCGGTAATTCCTGTGAACCATGATGGACGCTGAAAAACAGGGGTAACTCCAACTGCGCCAGCAACCGTACACGTCCACGGCCCACTCATTATGGTGCTGGTTTGAGCGTTCAGCAAAACAACATCTCCAGCCAAAACGGTATATCCCTCAACCACTAAGACTCCAGTAGTGGCATATGTAAACTGCGTAGCCGTGTTGTTGTAAACTATTAAGCTTGTTGGAGTTGCCTGGGTGGTTGTGGAATTGGATAAAGTAACCGTTTGAAAATTTACTATTGCAGTTATTGAAACACCAAGTAACCCAGTAGTTCCAAAGCACATGCCAACAGTCATTGTGCTAGTTGTTCCAGTGGTGAGTGTCAATGTGCTACCTGTCCATGTTCCTGCGTAAGTCCCTGACAGGAGCGTTGGGGTTAAGTTAGGCAAAGAGCGAACCGTTACATAGTGCAGCGGCACTCCAAGATTTAACAACGCAGTGCCTGCGTCAATTGCTCCAGTTCCACCAAGGCTTATCGCAAGAGGAGCAGCAGTCGTTAATGCTGCTTGCGCCCCAAGATTAGTCAATGCACCAACCGCAGATGTAGTGCCCGTGCCTCCGGCGGTTAACGCTAATGGGGCGGCAGTCGTTAAAACTGCCTGTGCTCCAAGATTGGTTAATGCGGCAGCTTGGGATGTCGATCCAGTGCCACCATAAACAACCCCTAGCGTGCCTGCGGTAACATCCGCAAGACTCATGGGCTGAAGGCTTACATTTGTACCATCAGAACGAAAATGATACCCTGATGTCTGAGTGCCAGAAATTGCATTTAATGCAGCTTGTTGCGAGGTTGCTCCAGTGCCGCCACTAGCAACTCCTAAAGTACCTGCAAGCGTTACTGCACCAGTTGTATTGGTGCTGGGCGTTAAGCCTGTAAGAGACGTGTTAAACGAACTTACACCAGCCGCAGCAGCAGCAAATTGGGTGAATGCAATGTTAGTAACTCCAAAGTAGATTGGGGCAGGGGTCTGTTGTACCCAAGCCGTATTAGCCAACGTGCTGCTAAGAATTAAAATAAAGTCACCCGCTTGAACTTCATTGGTTCCAGAGCCGCTTGTGTCGTAATCTGCTGCGCGTGTCAAGATGTACGGAACAGTAGAACCATCACCTTGCTGCGTGACGTTGTATACTCCGTTCTGAAATGCGCTTGTCTGATTTTTTACTAAGACACGTTTTCCAACAGCAACGGTAACTCCATCAACTTGAAGCGCAATATTAGTTTGGCCAGTTAGCGTTGCATTAACACCAACACCAGCACCGCCAGGCTGATTGTATGTTGCTGTAGGCGATAATGCAGCTAATGTGCCGTAGTCACAAGCGTCATGGAAGTTAATGCCAGATCCAATGGAATCAGCATACGCCTTATTTACAAGGTCAGTAACTCCTGACGGCGTAGTTGATATAGTTCCGATAGTTAATGTTACAGAAGTAAGATCCGTGTTAGCCCCAGAAGCTGCCACTCCACTTAGTTTTGCAATTGGTAATGTGGGAATGTCATCAGAAGTCAACGCTCCAAGAACAACATTTGCGCCATTGCCTTTGAGCACCTGATTGGCCGTTACTGCTCCTGCAATGGCATTTAATGCCGCCTGCTGACTTGTTTGACCAGTTCCACCTTGCGCTATTGTTACAGCTTGAGCGGTAGATAATGCGCCAAGCGAAGCTGCTGTAATGGCGTTGAGTTGCGTTGTGGTTGCGTAGTTGCCACGCTCGCTAGTTGCCATTGCCCCAATGGAAGCGGGAGTAATAGCAGCTAGCTGTGCTGTCGTAGCTAGACTTCCAAGCTGAGTAGTAGGAATGTAATTTGCCCTCTCACTAGTTGCCATAGCAGCCAGTGCTATAAGAGCCGCTGCCTGACTTGTCGCCCCAGTTCCACCTCGATTTATGGCAACTGCATCACCATTCCATGTTGCATTAGTAATTGAGCCTGAATAGTCAAAAGTATTAGTGCTCCAAGATACGTTTGCTGGAGTTTGGTCGTGCCTGTCCCAAGATCCTGCTGCTGTTGCATTTGATAGCAGCACAACAGTTGTATATCCACCTGAAGGAACAGAGACAACCAACGTATTAGAGTTGTTGTTTACGCTAATTGCTCCACTTGACTGGTTATTGTTAAACGAGAAAATAGTGCCATTTGTTAGCGTAGTAGCATCAGGAAGCTTGATGACTTGACCGCCGGAACCAGTCACCAAACTAACAGGAGCAGAGGCAACAGTTAAAACAACCGGAGTTCCCGAAGCGGTAATGCTTGCAAGGTTATTAAAAAAAGCGTTTGCCGTGATGTTGTTGTTAGCATCCTTGATGCTGGCAAGGATTTGAGCACGAGTGGCAGTCTTTGTAACAAGACTCTGATCCATCACAAAGATGTCAGCGTCATTTACGCTTGTTGCCGTTGGCAGTGCGGAGATTTTGATGTCGGCCATAAAATTAAACTTTAACTACAAGATGGATAATATGGCAGCATTATTCTACAACAATACGCTGGCCAAGTTCAGTATTAAGATATGCAGATGCCTCAGTTAATAACATGGCCGTTGCAGATACTGGAGCTACATTTGGTTTTTTGCTAAACTTAAATGTCTGATCTCCATTTGCATGAACCTGTATTCTTGAAAAGCTTTTCAAGTACGCCGGATTGCTATTCACATTACGTCTGCGCAAGAATTTCGTGATCATGCTAGTAAGTGTACACCATGTTCATCTTTTGTACTTGGCCTTGTTGACGCACAAGCACATCAATTTGTTGCTGCAATGCCATTTCAGCAGTGCCATCCAGAACTCCGGCCTCTTCTGCTCGTCCTTCAGAACGCAAGAAATCAGCGGATATGCCATTGATTAAATAATCCTTAAACCTATATGGAAGTGATATCATCTTCCAATAAGTGCTTACTTCTGCTGGCCTAACACCCAAGGTATGCGGCACATTCTGTACGGCTATCCAGAAGTTTCCACGCACCGCATTTGTCAGCACCGTTGGATTATATGCTCCACTATTCTGAGCAGTGTCATAGTAGACTTGAGATCCGGCAATATAATCTGAGTACTCAGAAAACTTTGACCCAAACAAACTGGGGCACGTTTGGCGATACCTGATGAACTTCTGTTTATCAGTAAGGAATCTTAAGTAAGAAAACTCTTGCTGCCAAATTTCATTATAAGTCCCATCGTTTCTATCAGAAAAGTCTTCAACTAAAAATGATTCATTAGCAAAGCGAGTACTAGATTCAGGATTACTGCTAGAAGCTTCAAGAACTTGAAGTGCATCTACTCCAATTTGAACAAGTAAATTCCTATTAGATGCAAATACCACCGTAGTAGTTAATGGCGCATTTACCCCTGGATATGTGGCTGGATATTCTGCTGTGCCATCTGTAATTGCAACGTCAATATACTGAATATACGCTCCAAATGTATCAGTTAAAGTTGAGTAATTAAAAGTGTATTGCTTTTCTGATACGGCAACTCTAGTTCCATCAGATTTTAATATATAAAATGGATTTATAAAGCTTACGTTTGTTTGCGATATTGTATTTTTCTTGTAAGCATCACCTTCAAAATTGGCAATGTATACACGAGGAAAGTTTACGTCTAAATAAACTCTCAAGTTTTTTTCACCAACGCTAATTGGAGAAATAGACTGAACGGGATTTCCTACCCATGTTGAAAGCCTGCGCTCTGTATCAGGCCACTCCTCGCGATCCCATATTGCGCCAAGCCTACGAGAACACATGTCTCGTACAGCCGCAAACGACTTGTCATTTAGCGTGTTGCGATCAAGGCCAACAAGTTGGCATACTTGACCTAATATATCACTAAATGGGACTGTTTTCATGCGTGATTACTTGCCTGTAGGAGTCCAGCCAACATGGATTTCCTTAGTGCCACCACTATTAACACGAAGTTCTGGATTGTCACGAAGAAACTCATCCATAAATTGTTGGTCATTCCAACAAGCATATCCCAGTTTTTGTCCCCAAAAGTGGAATGCAGTAACAGGAATACGTGCGGTTAATTGACCAAGACCTTCAACAGATTTGTGTCTGATTGTGTTTGTCTTAGCAATTTTTTTTGCTTCAACACGAGCATCAATTTGGTTTTTTAACCATCCTGTGCGTAGTTCAGTTTCAACTTGTTTTGCCAACTCTCCGTCTATTTCAATCATAAAATGGTTGCGGAGGCTGGAATCGAACCAGCGACATCTTGATTATGAGCCAAGCGATCTACCACTGAGCTACTCCGCGATTAAAAAGTGTGCGTGTCTCTCCACGCTTGTCACGCCCATTGACTCTTGGCGGCGTTCCCGATCTAGCGTCCTAGAATGATGCCGTCTCTCCGGCTGTCACACCACTTTTAGAAGCGCAACCGCAATCACGCACTGGCAGGTGTCGCTCAGAAGGCTTAAGCAGCAGTAAAGGTAAACTTGCCAAGACCCTTAGGGTTCCCGACAACCAAACCTGCAACAGCTTCAACCAACCGACGGGGGCCAGCACCAGCGTCAGGAAGCGCAGTGACTTGAGCCACGTTGCCGCCGTAGCGGATTTCAATCTGGCTCATATCAAGAACCAAACCAAGCCATCCCTGCGTTGTAAACAACCCCGTAGAAGGGCTATTGATTGCGCCAAGGAACGTGGTGGGATGCAAACGCACTGTGCCAAAGTCTCCCTGAAATACATCCATAGACTGGATGTAAGTGTCGGCAGATGCTTCGCGCATAAACGTCTGAACCTTAGTAGCACCAACACCAGTAACGCCAACAGTGGACGTTGTGGTCAAAGACGTTGTACCAAGCAGCCCAGTAAACGCACGCTTGAGGTCTGTGCCAACGATACAATCAAACGATTTGTACTGACCAGTGATGTCAAAAATTGACTTCAACAAGCTCTGTACAAGCGTATCTGTAAGGTTAGCAGCAGCACTACCACTACCCTGACGCGAGGTAGAAGGAGTGGTAAGATCAAGAGTGCCATCAACCAAGCTAGGAAGCCCAGTTCCAACGCTTGCATCGCCGTTAGTCCATTTCTGGATACCGCAAGTCAAGTAAGGAATGGTTCCGTTGTCTGCTTGACCAGACTGGATGGATGTCATGGTCACTTCCATGTCACGCTTAAGGCCAATGATAGCCTTAGATACGTTGTCTGAAAGAGAATCACGAACACCAGCAACATCAGCCAAATCTTGAGACAACTTAGAAACACCAGTGGCACGACGGAAGATTTGTCCGTAGTTACCAAGCTGTTTGCGGTACTCAACAACATAGTTGCTGATACCAGTCACCAGATTAACATCAGTTCCGTCAACAGTCCCGCCAACTTGAGGTTGGGGATTGGTGTCTGCCTGCCACTGAAACAACATATTACCCGGCTTTGAGCCTTTACGTGCCATTGAGACAAAAGGCGTATCGCGGGCATCAACAAGAGCGATCATGTCCGCGAGTTCTTCGCGTTTACCACGACCAGACAAATTAGGTTCGGTTAGAATAGCCATAAAATAAATAAGTGAGAGATGAACTGAAGGGTTATACAAACCCCATTGCTTTAACTAGGTCACTCAACCCCTTAGGATCAGAAGAATCTTTTGCAAACTTCTGACGAGCTTTGACTAAATCACTTTGAGATGCTTGTGTCGGAACCGCCTTTACAGATGGCTGTACGGGAGCACGTTTGATAGGTGCAATGGGTGCTTTCTTTTTAGTCTGCATATCTGCATACGCTTTAGCACCTAAGACAACCAATCCAGCAACGTGTTTCCAGTCTGCTCTACGCTTTTTTAGCTCTGGGAACTCACGCAAAACCTGTTGAGCAACTTGGTACTCTTCAGTTTCTGGTTTATTCCACCAAGGAAAGTTAGTGCTAATCTCAGCTTCTGCCGCTTGTTCTTGCTGCAAAAACTGCATCCTAGCAGGTAACTCTAACTCCTTTCGCATCATCGCCGCTCTTTTCATGGCGCGAACTTCAGTATCGGATAGCTCTGTCTGCCCATCTGGGAGAACACCGCCATTGATATTGTCTTCGCACCACATCAAAACATTTAACGCCCGCCTATATTCATCTTCAACCTTTTTAGTGGTATCTAATGTTTCAACGTATTCGTCAAATGTCACATTTGCAGAAGGGACAGAGGATTTTGCTTCCTCAAGTTCTCTTTGCAACTTGGAGACAGTTGATTTTTGCGAGTCTAATTCAGCTTGAGCGGCCTTTTTCGCAGCAACTAATTTGTTAATGCGTTTTTGGACACCCCTACTCAAAGAACTGTCATCAACCTCAGATTGATCGGAATCATCATCAGACAGATCGCTTTCTTCTGAAGAAGAAGCGGGATCTTCAGATTCTTCCATTTGCTCCACTAAAGTGGGAGCAGACTGTTCCTCCTCGTTAAGGAAGCTACCAAGTAGTCCTTTCAGACTGTCTTGATCTAAAATGCCGAGTTTTGCAACGGGATTAACTTCTGCCTCCTGACCCGCAGAATCAGGCTGTACATTATCTTCATTCATGGATTTAAGGTTCCAAGATCCTTATTTATTTCATCCCAGTAACGCTGGAAAGTCCGTTGTTGGTTTTTTACCAAATTTTATTCTTCAGTCAAGCCATTTAATTTTCTAGCTTCTTGTCTTAATGAAATTAGCAATGAGTAAATCATGTTTACTCCATCAGCTTGGCCGCAAGCATGAATGCGATCTTCACCCTTTGAGTTTATGCTAACAGCTTGCATCCAAAGAGTTTCTTGTGTTTGTTGGATAACAGAAAGTATTTCATCCCAAATAGGATTTGTTCCAATAAATCCAAATGCATTTCTTTGATCTTGTGTCATTTTTACATTTGCTGTTGAACTGGAGTAACTCCAATACGACCAACTTGAGCATTTTGTTGCTGCATTACAGACATCTGCAAGCTTTTAACATAATTTTGAAATAACGCTTGGAAGTTTTCATCATTCTGTAGTGCTCCTTGAGCTTTAGGATTTGATTGAATGACTTGCTGGGCGTACTGAAGTTTTGTCTGAGCGGTTGGATCATTCTCTTGATACAACGCTTCGTTACCAAGCAGCATCATACCAATGTCTGTTTGAACATCCTTAAACATCTTCTGAGATGCCTGTGCTTGATTCATAATCAACTCTCCAGCCATTTCGGGAGCAATTGCCTGGATCATCATCTCTGTAAGCCTGTTGCGATTTAAGACACCGCCACTATCAAGCTGAGAAATTTTAGTAAGGAAGTCAATTTTTTGAGCCACGTACTCTTTGTCCATGTTCATCACATCAAAACGAACATTGAGATCAAATTCGTTGTGGATTTCAGACAAGTTTTGAGGAAGCGTCCCGCCAGTAATGCGTTGAATTTCCTGTGCCGGCATATACTGACAACACAAAGAAAACATTTGTCTGAAAACTGTTCTCCAAGTCATTAGCCATGAGTTGACTAAAGTCTGTTGCGCCATCTGAGTTCTAGCTGGTGGAACTAAGGCGTTTACAGTGCCAAAATAAGCTGCATGACTTGCTTCAACACGGGCAATTAAATTAAATGCCGTACTTGGTTCACGGGCAGGAGGTTCCATGAACGTGTAATCATTTTGATTAGTAACAGGCAACGCAATACCCGGCCCTACCTTATTGATTGCACCAATACGCTTTACAACTTTAATTGGAGGTAACGTAGAAAATGCAGTGTAATCACGGATTGAATCATGTTGCGCCTTGATTTCATCCTGATCTGTGGATGCCAACTCTGGAATACCACGAGTATCCACAACAGCGCGACGAAGTTGTTCACGCCGAAACTCTACAAACGGATACTCGCCATGTGCGTAATCAAGTCGTTCGTGAATTGCATAAGAAGAGGAGTCTTCAAACCTGTTGGAAGTTGCTTGAGGGCAAATTACAGTGTAAAAAATGGCAGGAGCATCGCCATCCATGCTCTTAGTGTAGCAATACACTATTTCAACCATATTGCTGTAGTTTAACCCATTGTAAACCAACATATTAGTTGTTGGTAATAAGTTAATATTGTACAGAGAACTATTTTTGCCAATTTGTTGAAGCGCACGCTCAACCCAATCTGGATTCCAGTTCTCGGTAGTAATCTTTTCGCGCAGTTCAACTTCAGACATCCAAGTCCTGCGAAAGATTACCCTTGCACGCTGAAGATCAGCCGCCTCAGGAGGAAAAACAATTTCATCCCAAGGTTTAAGAGCAACAATTTCAGGTAAATTCCTACTTACATACTCTTCAGAATAGGTTGTCTGACCAGTTGTTGCTAACTCAGCAACCATACGCAAAGACTCTTTAGCATCTACCCCAGACACAGCCATTTGAATCATTCCAGCAGCCTGTTCTGGTGCTGTCATAATCATGTTTGGAAGATCCATTAGTTCTGGAACTCCAGACTGCTGGGCAATCTGTATCACTTGATCCATTGTAATAAACTGAGTGCGTTTGGAAATGTGCTGTTGCCAGCCTATAAAGAACGCAGTCCATCCATACTGGAGGGCATATTGTGCCGCTAATTCAGCTTCTTTACGCAATTGTTGGGGCATTTTAGAGTCACGCACCCAACGAAGCAATGTAGTCGCAATTGAGCTTATAGCGGAATCACTTAACTCATTTGGGTTTGCCCTAATGTCACACCTTTCAAAAGCAGCACAAAGCAACGATGTAAGCTCATTGCAAGTAGAATCAATAATACGATTCCGAACGTCAGAAGCACCTTCAAAAGGCCAAGCAGGACTACCTTCAGGTCGAGATTCACTGTGTTTCTTGCCGTCATCTGTTTGTCCTGACCATCTAGCAAATCGAATGTTATCAAACTTGGTAACTAGATTCCCCTGAGAAGAGTTTACCATTGCGCGATTGTATTCGCCCATCAAGTCTCCAATGTTTGGAACTGAAGACGCAATCGCTAAAGAATCTGTCTTAGAATTGGGCATAAAGATTTTTTAATAACTGCCACATTTTACCATAGATTGCCACTGCTTTTTCCATTTATCACTGTTTGTGTGCTTTGGTTGCATCACAACAAGGTATCCTAAAGCATCAATAGGATCTTTACTAGCACCTTTTTGCCCGTCTGCTCCTGTCCATTCCCTAAGCGAGTAAATTAAATTATGGCACTCAGCATGAACCATCAATCGAGGATGATTTGTCTGACTATCAAGTGGTTTTTCTCTGTCATAGCATAGCAAATCGTTTAAAATTAAAACTCGTTCATCAACTGTAACCGAAACACTAGGCAAAAAGTGCAGGGGATCTGTAGCATCAGCAAGTAAATCCAACAGAGTAATTCCACCTTCTTTACTTGTAGTTTCTGTTCCAGCAGACCTTGGATCAATGTATCGCTCGGCAATTTCTTCCCTTTTGTCTTTGTCTGTCTCAAGATGCCAGATCATCTCGGTATATTCATTCACACCTCGACCAGCCCCTTGACGTTGTGCTGGCCCAGCTTTGCCATCCGCTTTCTCACTAGGGATAGCCCATTCCCCATAACTAGCATCGGGGAACTCTCTGTACACCCAAATAGTACCATGTTCATCCACTCTTGCCCACAGCATAAACCAATTTCGTGCGCCCGCTGGATCAACAACCATGTAGTTAGTGCCATCTGCAACTAACTCAGTAACTGGTTGCTCAAAGATATTTACCTCTCCAAACATCGGGAACTGACTTCCTGCTGTCTGCTCTGCCCAGCCATAAGCACGAATCTTGATGTCATGCGTGCTTCTTGTCTTAAGCGTTTGCTTCATGCGTTCCCAATTGTTGTAGGGATTCAACTTTGAATGAAACCAAATGCACCCATGCTTGCCGTACACGCTTTCAGATGTATAAGGCATATTCCCTTTAGGAACACCAATGACATTGTTGTTTGGTAACAACTCAGCTTCTTTCCAACTGGTAATTTTGCTGGTTGAAATAAATTCCTTAACTGTCTGGGTATATCCAAGGATGGGGGTAAACGTCACCAGCAACTTGCCGTTTCGAGTAATAAGTCGATACCGCAACGTCTCAAGCCAGTCAGCAGGAACCAACTCATCGCACCAGACAAAATCTACCTCACCACCTTCCACCACTTTAATGTCTTGGCTATAGTTCAAGAACCAAATCTGATTCTTGTTGTAGACAGCAGTGTTGTCTGAAAATCCGTTCTTCTGAGTCCAAGCCACTTGAATCTGGTGACTGCGTTTAGCTTCTTTAAGTTCTGTAGGTAGGTATTTATGGAAAACATTCTGCTGCATACTAACACTCGTCATGTGTGTCGTATGTAAACACCAAATGTTTAAGCCTCTTTTTTTTGACTTTTCTTTTAACCAGTCAGGCATCAAACCATCGGTGTCTTGCCCTACAAAAGCTTGTGCTATCCTCTTAGCAGCATACTCAGTCTTTCCTGCTCGGTTGCCTCCAAGTATCAAAAGCTCGTTGTGCTTGTTTAGCAACCCGTCTGCATCAGGCCAAGCTTCAAGCTCTGTCCCGTACCTGTAGGGGTCTTCCTGCTCTGCTCTAATGCGTTGCTCTCGCATCAAGAACATTCGCATAGTCTCCTGTACCCCAACCTTTGCAATCATCCTCTGCCGTTGTGCCTCATTGGGCATCGGCATGATAGGATGCTCCTGCAACGGAAACTTCAAAATCCTAGCAACTAGTCGAGCTTCCTCGGAGGGATATAATTTTTTTTCTTCCAAGGTGGTTGACATAATTTTAGGGGTGATCTACTTTAAACACGCAGGTCAGTACATGATCTGCCGTGTACGCACTGAGATAGCACCTGAAAGATGGACTCACTGCCGAAGACATAGTTCCAACTATTCCTCTAGGGTTGGATTAAAAAGTGCAGGTGTTCAAGAACTTGCAAGTACTACACAGTTGTCCACGATAGAGACTAAGACTTGGCTGAACGGGTAGCTATGGGTCAATACTGTGGATGCGAAACGACGACGATACTTTATATGGAGTAAGTCCCTCAGAGCAAGTACACTCCCAAGATAAGCAGTAATGCTGAGTCTTGGGGGTACTCTGCTCACTCGGAACTCCTCATTACTGGAGTAACTACTTCTTCTTAGCAGTCTTAACTATTAGTTGCAATTCCATCTCTTTAAACTAGCTGCCTTACGTGTTGGGTTACCTTTAGCATCCTTCATCGGCCCAGCCATGCCACTCATCCTAGCACAGAAAGACTTCTTTCTAGCTGCATCCTTAGCTGTCTTAGGATGAGGTGCAGGAGCTTTAAGATTACTGCCAGTTGCAGCATTATACTTTGCTCGACCTTTAGCAGTTAATCCTGCTCCTTGAGATACAGGCAATTTCTCGCCTTTCTTTACTGATAAGTTTACCTGTTTCTTTGCCATATCAAATTCTTACAAGACTCGGGTTAGGTTCGGTGCGCTTCAAAAATAACTCTCCATTCAACACTCTAATAATCTGACCCACCTTTAGGCTACTTCCCTTTGACCCTGCCCAAATCTTACCCATGTCAGTCTCAATCCAACGATTGTTTACATGGATGCGCCTCACCTTACAAGTCTTCACTCCATGTCCACCAGTCTGAGGATTGTGTTCAATTTCTTTACACTCCTCATCTACACTTGGCACTTGTAAGTCACTTGGCACTTGCAAGTCCTCAACAACACTTGTGTCAAGTATGTCAGATCGGAACACTCGCTTGAAAGATGTGAAGCACTTGCGTTCCACATAATCTTCTCCCTCACGATACAAGTCGATGCTGTACTTGTCTCCATCTCGATTCTTAACGTCAATTTCAGGTACTGTAAATTTAATGGACATAGGTGTGTTCAATTTCTATACACATTCCTACGGCAAATTTTGCTGGTAGGCAAGTCTTGTAGTGCAAAAATTTTTCAGGTGGGTGGTTGCATTGCAATTTTCATATAGGGTCGGCCCTTCGACCCCCTCCCCCGCTCTCTGTCTGGCTTGACTTGTCTGAGTGTCTTAGCCTCGCTTGTCTGAGCTTGTCCGGATTGCTGGCATGGCATGGCTTGCATGGAGAGCAGGGGGAGCAGGGGAGCAAAGCAGGGGAGAGGCTAAGACAAGGGGGGCGTGTCTGATTGGGAGCAGCTTGCATGAGGCTAGACGCTGAGGCCGTGGACGCATCCCCAGACACTGAATGTCCTACCCTCTCAGTCAGCCTGTGTCCCACCCTACCTATGCCATGCCATGTCCTACCCTGTACGTCATGCTATGTCTGACCCCTGCACACCTGGCTTTCATGCATTCCATGCCATAATTCTCATACTCTCAAGAAAATGCGCTTGTAAGCTATAGCTGAGACAATCAAACTCCCATTAAGCATCCTTTATGCTCATTCTAGATGGGGAAAAAGAAAGTGAGAAAATAATGAAGAGAGACGTTGACGATTGCTAGTGTGCTACCCTATATTGAAGGCTCAGTGTCATATTAAATCCTAAAACAAACAATAAAGCCATGAACACAAACAACGTACACGTGCAGAACGATATCACCTATACTCGTCTTGAGCCTCTTAGAGGCTTAGACGCTCGCAAAGCTGGTCGCCAATGGCTTAAGCTCAAGGGAGTTGCAAGCGTGACAGTAGACTCTCTTCAAATGTCTGAGCTGAATGCCATATGGCTAGACCTATCGGATGCTCTTCTCTCAGACATACTTGCAGGGAAGCTGCCAAACTCCCAAGCGGTACAAGCTCAAGAGGCGCGCGCAGAGGCTGAAGAAAAGCCTAAGGCTAAACGTAGCAACAATAATGAAGGCGTAGATGTAGATGATGCTATGACGATTCTAAGCATCTTAAACAAAGCCAAAGGGGGAAAAGCTGAGCTTGATGAGGCTAAAGTGATCGAACTAATCAAGCTGCACTCGCAGGCTCAGCCTGTCAGAGTTGAGTACAAGGATCGGCACTCAGGGGAGCACAAACAAGCATTGGCGCATAAGACGTTCGCGAAGCTTTTGAAAGCTGTGAGCTCAGGTGACAACGTTTGGCTTGTTGGCCCTGCAGGGACTGGGAAGACGACTGCAGCGGAGCAGGTTGCTACTGTCCTAGGTCTTGAGTTTCACTTCAATGGTGCTCTAGACTCTGAGCACAAGCTACTCGGATTCATCGACGCTCAGGGGAGAATCGTTTCACGCCCTTTTCGCAAGGCATGGACGGAAGGGGGAGTATATCTATTTGACGAAGTTGACGCCTCTTTGCCTCAGGCTTTGCTAGCCTTCAATGCTGCGCTTGCCAATGGAATCGTGGACTTTCCAGACGGGGCGGTGCGTAAGCATCCAAACTTCGTTTGTATCGCTGGCGCAAACACGATTGGGCAAGGCGCAACCGCTGAGTATAATGGGCGATACAAGCCAGACGCCGCCTTTGTCGATAGGTTTTGCATGATACGTTGGGACGTAGATGAATTGCTGGAACGCACCTTAGCACTAGGTAGAATCGAGGATAAGACGCTCGGCAACCAATGGGTGGACCTAGTGCAGAAGGTGCGTTCACGCATCGCCTCAGAAGGTAGCGTGAAGCACGTAGTGTCGCCTCGCGCTTCAATCGGGGGATGTGCCTTGCTTCATGCTGGCCTCACTTGGGAAGAGGCGATTGAAAGCAGGCTCAGGAAAGGCTTAGACCAAGCTGTCTGGGATAGGGTCAGCAAGTAGTCAGACATTCAGACATTAAGACAAAGATCATGGAACACTATAAGCGTGATTCTTTTCGGTACGTCTGGGACTCCCCAGACGCTTTCCTTGCTGACGTTTTAGCAGTCTCTGCTCCTTCCAAGCGACATGATGCGGGTTGGGTGGGGGAGTCATACGCTCAGACGCTTGAGCGTACGAAGTATGGCAATCTCAGCCTAATCCCAAAAGCTGAGGCTTTGCTTTCGCAAGTAGAAGCTGAGCTAGACAACGAGTTCCCCGACTGGACGTATCAAGTGGCAGGCTCATACCCAGACATTCCCGCCTTTCTGTCTGGTGACCCTGAATGTATGAGAGCGAGGATAGTACGACCTAACGAAAAGGCTCCTGTCAGGGTCTTTGTCTGTACTACGTCTAGTGCAGGAATCTCAGCGGACATTCTTCTCAAGCGTGGCATAGTCGCATTGGCCTTAGTGATGCAACTTGTGAAGCAAGGCAGGCCAATAGAGCTTTGGACGTATACGAAGCTTGATGGGAATGCCAAGCATGATGGTTCAACCTGTCTTATGGTGCGTATGCCCACTGCTCCTGTAGATATGGCACGCATCGCACACTGTTTAAGCGCGTGCTCGTTTGATCGAACCTTAGCGATGAGTTTTGGCTACGCTAAGACAGGCTTCTGTGGGGGATGGTCTTCTCAGCAAGACGCTCGCAAACTAGTCAACGCTAGCCCCTCAGATATTGTCTTAGGAGAAGCACACTACACGGATGAGCTAATCACTCAGCCTGTTAAATGGATTCAGAAGCAGCTTGCTAAGCTTAACGAGTAGACTGACTGGCTGTCTGGCCTTTCTCCGAAAGGGGAGAGGCTAGCGGGCTGATCAGACAAGACAGCACAACAAAACCTAAGACAAACAAAAGTATGATACCACAAGCACCACAAGCACCGCAGAACCTAGTCAGTATAATCGTTTCGTACAGAACGGGCAAGGCATCACGGGTAAAGCTGACGTTTCCTCTCAAAGGGAAAAGCAGATTCATTCCCTACGACCATGAATTCGACTCGTGCGAAGAGATGGCTTTTAATTATCTGAGTAAAGCAGGCGCAATACCACTAGCAAGGACGTGCCTAGCTAAGGGGAATGACGTTGCGTTATTGTTCCCCTTCACCTGCTTTGATGCCTTAGCCTTGGCAATCTGTAAGCGATAGATTCTTCCCATACTGCTTCTCCTATAAAGGGGAAGCAGTAGGGAGCAATCACGCTCCGTTTACACTAAATAAAAACATGAATAAAATAACGTTGCATAAAAATGGAAACATCACTTGGTTTTCGATTATCTGCCAACAGTGGCGAACGAATCGCGTAGTCTCTTCAAGAGAGCTTGCTACTATGAAAAACAATGAACGCTTTCGCATAATACGCCATATGGAAAAACACGTTGGGAATTGGTAACCTAAGACAATAAGACAATGAAAACACTAATCATAATCGCAGTATGTTGCATGGCTTTGTTCATGCTAGATGGAATGTTGTTGCGTTTCGCTCACCTTTCCTTTATAGAATGCATGAGTATTCTTGGTTGTGCTATACTAGCCTTAATGGTATGGGCGACAGCAATGGATATCTACATTAACCGAAAATAAATCAGACAAATAAGACAAAATGAAAATCACAATCGCAATCGAACTAAATGAACCCAAGAATGAAAAAGACGTTCGGACGTTGGCGGCAATCTTAAGTGGGCAGGGGAAGTTTGAATTGGGTGATGTATGCGTTACGCGGGGCATCACCGAAAACTTTACAGAGGGTTTCGTGATCCTGTGCATCACTCGCCACACCCTAGGCGACTGGGGTGATTTGGATGAAGAGGACAAGGAAAGTAACAACCTTGCGTTAATCGGTGAAGAAAGAATCTTTTCGGTGTACGAGTCAACGGAAAGAAAGAAGCTTTATGTAATCACCGAACGGGACAGGAAGCTTACCACAATCCTTCTTCCTGAGGAGTATTAAACGGCTTGCCTCGCTGTCATCCCCTTGTCTTAACGCAGGGGGATGCAAGCGGAATAAACCGCATCCAACCAAACCAAACCGATGAATAAATTCGACAACAATACCAAAAACAAACTCGACAAAATATTGTCTGAAATTAACAAGACAACTGGATCACCTGAACTCCCTTGGACAACCTCTGAGGGTAAAGCAACTCCAAACAAGGGGAACTTTCACTATGACTTCAGCCCCAAAAAAGGATACTCGGTTTACCGATTTGGCGAAAGCAAAGGCGATGGGTTTGAAGTGAGTGAACCCATCTTTAAGGGACGTGCTACGATTGCCACAGCAATTGCCGCATCACAAGCATTCCTTAATGCTCTCCTGTTTAAAAAGTAAGACAACCAGACAACAGAAAGCCCACCCCGTTTTGTCAGGGTGGGCTTTTTTGTGTCCTAATATCTCAACTTAAATAATCGTCGTGAGCTTCGATTATTTCCTGTCTGATATTGTCTGGACAACCAAACAGCTTTACTTCTCTCCAATCTTGGGACGGATGCTTCTCACCAACCAGCGTTGCATTGACTGCGCCTCTCTTGTCTCGCGAGACAATCACGCAACCAATCCGATCAACCCGCGCATCATACCCGTGTTTTTTGTAGATGACTTTCATGTTTAAAAGTGGTCGTCGGTTTCGCTTGTCTTAAGGTTGAAGATTCCTGCAAGCTCTGGGTTCTCTGCCATAATATGTCTCGCGTAAGGTGCTGTAAGCGAGTTGCTTATCTTGAACTCATCCACTCGATTTGTCTCAACATTTGTCCGCCATCTCAGCACCTCAAACAGCATCTTAATTGAACACTGTTTTGTTCCGTGTTTTGATGCTTTGCGAGCCATGTCTAATAAAGCTTCGTAAACGTGGGGGTTCTTTTCATGGAACAGTTGAAAGTGTTCAATGATTGTCAGCTTTTTTTTGCGTGAATTGAATGTGAATTCGTCTTGTGTCATATGTCTATTGTTTTTTGTTCTTCCGATTCTCCCATGTATTCTAGGAATTGCCTTTGAATGTCTGAAGCGTGAAGGTGCAAATGGTTCACCTGTACCTCTGGCATTTTTACCGCTTCCATTTGGCTCAACGCTTCGATGCTCTTGGATAGAGCAAGCGTTGCATCCCGTGCGTTCATCTCTGGAATTAACTCCACCACTTTGTCGGCAGATAAGTCAGCGACATTCTGAAGCTTCCTGCGAATGTTTACCTTGAACATGGCATTCGCAAACTGAGTGTCCGTATCAAGCGCACGAAGTTTAACATCACCAACCACTGTCTTACTGAGGTTGAGTTTCTCGGCAATCGCCGTGATCGTGTTCCCTGCACAGTACAAATCTAAAATTTGTTTTCGTTGCTCTTCTGACACTGAAGCCCAATCACCTTTGCCATTGATCTTTTCAATGTGCCCACATCCTTCAACGTGATCCTCGATCCTGACCCCAGACAAGCCGGCAAGTTGCCTTGCTTTTGTCTCAGGTGATTTGTACCGCTTTTGTTTTTTGGGTTTTTCACTCATGGTGGTTTAAAAATGATGCCGTGCGTCCGTTAAATCTTAGCGTTGTATGGACTCCACAAGGGCCATTTCGCTGGTAAGGTATCACAATAGTTCTGTTCTCGGAGTTCTCTTTCCCCTCTTCCATCTTGATCGTGATGATGGCCGTTGCGTCCTGTTGAATTGACCGACTCTCACGAGACTTGCCCTGTTCATTTAGCTGAGTGATCGAAATCACCAGACAGTTTAGCTCAAGGCTCAGTAAACGAAGCGTGCGGCTCACCTCAGCTACCTCTTGTTCACGAGTTGAATTGCGCCCAAGATCGCACCTCACCAATTGCAGGTAATCCACGAACAAAAGGGACAATCCCGTCTGACTCTTTGCCATTGCTCTGGCTGTAGCACAGATGCTTGAAATGTCATACAGATCATCACGCACTACAAGTTTGCTTTGACTTAGTTTAGTGAGTGCCTTCTGCACTCCGCGCATCTCCGCTTCTGTCTTAACTCCTTCAGACAGACTTCTTAGCGGGACGTTTCCTATCTTTGCGACGAGCCTGTCGATGATCTGGCTTGCTGGCATTTCCAACGACACTATCAATATTCCTTTTTCCATTGTTTTTTGTAAATGTTTGACTGTTATGTGTTTGCTGTCCCTGCCACTTGGTTATGTACAGAGTGACTTCGATTTGTTCTGAACTCTGATTGTGCGGGAGTAGAGCAATGCTATCAAGCACCTCCCTGCACTCCTGTTCACTCCCAATGTAGAGAACCTCCTGAGTTACCTTTGGACGAGGCAACTGAAGTGAATCATCAATCACCTCTGTTTTTCTGAGTAATACCTTCATGCGTATTTGCTCATCAAGACTCTGGTGAGTGGAGGTTCAGGCCAATGATTGTTTTCTACACAGTCAAGATACTGCTCCAAGCCATCATCAATTCTGGCATTCGCTTTTTCGATAGCCTCGCTGGATAAAAGAACCCACTGGGCAAAATGCGGTTCCTCAGTATCAACAACCAGAAACCAAAAGTCGCACTGTGCGCCTATGATCTCCATCAACCCACGTTGATACCATGCCGCTTGCAGGTCATAGTTGAATGACCAGAACTTCTGATCAAACTTGTTGAAATCAGACGTTGTCTTAAGGTCAACGATTGCAGGTCTGCCGTTGAACTCGCCGATAATATCAGGTCGTCCCTTGCAGAGAACGCCACCCCGTTCCCAGTACATAGAGCTTTCAATGTGCTGAATCTTGCAACTACCCAAAAGCTGTCTGGCTTTGTAGCTACTGTTTGTGATCCTTGCCTCTTCCTCGGCGGTGACAATCTCTTTACCCATGTTCTCTTCGCAGAAAATTTGCCACTCTTCTTTCCCTGCTTTGGTGCGCTTGTCTACGCTTGGCCCAACCGCATAATCAATCCTATCCTCAATGGCGAGGGAATGGATGCAGGTTCCAAGGATCATCTCACGGGACGGCTTCCATTCTTTGGTCTGCTTAAACTTGTAAAAAGCAGGAGCTACAAGAAAATTGTCGAACTGATGCTTGCTAAGTCCTTGGGCTGCTCGGTATTCCTGCATTGGCAGGTCTTGTGTCATGTACGGCTTCATATTTATTTTTTCTTAAACCAATGATTCTTTTTTGTTATGAAATAATAATCTATTACAAATATCACTGAAAATGTTGTCGTAGCAACAACCATAATTGCTGATCCTGCCAACAAAATAACCATGCAAGCGTCATTAAGAGTTTTCATGTTCACTTACTTTACCTCCCTTGCTGCTGCAATGAGTTTGTCTGCCTGTTCGATCCACCACCCATGATCTGCTGCGTTGAAATCAGCATCGCGATTTGCGAACCACCCCGCTTTGAGCCAAGCAGCAATTTCCAGCCGTGAGGGTTCTGGACGGGTTTGCTTACACTGTAGTTCAGCCTTTAGCTGCTCCACCTCAGCGCGGGCTTCGTCGCGTTCTTTTCTGGCCTGCCTAGCCTGATCCTCCCAATCTTTAGAATGAATTTCTTTGCGCTTTACAAGAAACTGCAACTCCTCCAGCCTGTCGGCGGCTTCGCGCTCGTGTCTAACTCGTAAGCTCTGGGCAAATTCATTTGTGGTCATTCCCGTTCCTCCAATCCCGTCAAATCTACAGGGTCAGCGCATTCAATTCCACACAACTCACCAAGGCTTGCTTGTCTTAATGCTTCACGCATACTTTCAAGCTTATCATTCCTTACGGCTAATTTTAAATTAAGATTATTTAAGACAGAAATCTCACGTTCATAAGCCTGACATTGAAGACATGGTGGTGGATATTTAATAGCAGCCAATGCTCGATCTCGTTCCAATGTTCGCCATGCTAACTCGATGCGTAATTTCTGCTCGATGGTTAATTCTTCTTCTTGTTCTTCTTGTTCTTCTTGTTCTTCTTGTTCTTCTATTTCGTCGTTCATATTTATTTTAGTTCTGGGTTAATCTCAAATCCAACGCATCCAACCACTGCTCCAATACTATTTCGCAGTAGCTTTGCTGGTGACAACAAGTCACGACGCTTTGGGAAATATTGTCTTACCATTGTTGGTACAATGTACACTGTACCCTGTGCTTCAGATGGAAGCCCACTGATGCCGTGAGCTAAGGTTTCCATGACTGGTATCCCTTCAATCTCACCTGTCTGGATGATCTGAAAGTTGACTCTGGCAATTTCACCAGAGGCATTGATTGGTGTATGCCCCGCCACATTTATAGTGTGTGGGGTTAAGTTTACAATTTTTGTCATAATAGATGTGCTATAATATTCAACGCTAACATTGTTTTACCGCTTTTTGTTTCACCGCCGATAACTACAAAATCACCAAGTCGTATCGGGGTAAGGTTATCTAATTTATCAAACCCTGTCTGAATCCGCTGAGACTGGTCGCCGCCTGTTTCATAAATGTGCAGACGTTCCATGATGATGGCCTTAGTATCCATGATAGCAGGAGGATTCAACTCGTTCTGAATTGCATCAACCTTCATCTGCACTTGGTTCACTAGGTCAGGTGTCTTAACGTCATACGTATCAATCTTCGCCAGCCCCTCCTGCATGACCATTAACAAAGCTCTACGCTTCGCAGTAGCTTTAACAATATCAAGCAGGTTTGGTAATGCCCCCTCAATTGGCATCAAGGTATAAATAAGCGTTAATTCAGAAAATTGAGTTGTCGGTATACGTTCACGTATACTTTCAAATACAATTCTAACATCTACAGCAACAGATCGAGAGGTTAAATCTAAGACAACCTCAACGATTGCTCTGCTCAATGCATCAAATATGTCTGATATCTTAAAACGCTTTTCATCAAGTATATTTAGAAACGTAGTAGGATTATTAAGCGCAACGCTAGCAATGCTACGTTCTGATTCAGTCGCAAGTGGGATTTGCATTACCAACCCTCCTGACTGTCGGTTGATGGACTAAGCAGACTGCCAGTCTCTGGTTTTTTCATGGCAGCTTTGTAGTCGATAAAATGCACAGGTTGTTGTGCCCTGCTTAACCAAGCATTCAGGAACCTACCTGTCCCTTGATGCGTCTTGCGTTTCTTTGGATTTGCAGACAACCAAGCCTTGGCAAGCGGGAACTCACGTTTCACCGCTTCAAGTCCGTAAGCGGCGATGAAGTCATTGAGGGTCTTGAGTGGCACTTGATAACAAGTGGTCTGGGTATCGAAGGTGACTTGTGACAAGTCAGTTTCTTGGTCGGGTTTTTCCTCCTCCCCACCCCTTTCCTTCCTTTCCCCCACACCCCCTATCCTACCAATCCCCTTCCCCTCCTCCTTTTCCCTAGCAATATTTAAACTATCTGCAAGATCAGCAACTGACTTGTACCGATTGCCGCTTGGCCTCAAGTCGTCTTGCTGCAATTTGTAGTCCATCGAGTACTCGGCATCTAGCTCTTCCTGCGTCTTGGATGGGGTTTCTACCCCCTTGTCCTCATCTCCTAGATAGGAGACAGCAGTCAATGCCTTTTCCTCCCAAGGAATGAGTATTTCGGTGACAGTGCCTGAGGCATAGGTAACTTTGATGGAAATGTTCATTTGGAAGCTCCCTTCTTAGCGTGACGGGGTTTGCATCCCTTAGACCTCAAATTCAACCTTGTTGACGCAATTCTTGGGTCATAGCTGCACTTGAGCAGCGCAACGTACAAGTCTTGAGCATCAGCAACAACTGGCATTCTTTTTTGGATAATGTGGTCGAGATGATGCCACTTATTCCCAAGGGTCTTTGTGCCAAAGAAGTCCCACCAAATGATGTTAGCAACCTGTTCTCGGATGCTATCGTCAAGTTCGTTAATCATCATAACCCACTCCTCTGGGGTTATCCTCCGCATTCTTGCTAACTCTGTTATTGCTCGGTATCTATCGCTCATAATTTTGTTTATAATTAAATTTGCGCGTTGATCTCGGTGTCGCGCCCCATCGTTTATCCATTACGGCCTCGTCTCGCCAAAGAATAGTTTACGTAATGGGAAAATGTTTAAGTAAGCTGGCTCACATTAACGTGCTTTCTAAAGATTTGAGCATAACTCCCAAGCTCTTCTTTATAATTTGTCTTAGGCCGCACACTGAATGAACAACAGTCGTGATGCCATGTCCACCATGCCAAACCTTCTTCTTGGCAAAAGCCAAATGCACAAAGAAGCTCTCTCAACGTCTTCTTGCCCATTTGCCTAATTTTAAGAATCTGTTTTTTTTCAAACGATTGCCTAACTTGATTGCCAGACTCAAAATGTTTGTCGAGTAATTTAGATGCCCTAATGCTAATAGGTTTAATTCCAAACTTTTCTGCAACTTTCAAGCGGAACTCAACTTCTAATCTTTGTTGTTTTGAAAGATAGCGTTTCATTTTGTAAAACAATCCATGCCTTCACGGAGCAACTGGAAGAACGTCTCAGCAGACATTGTAACCTTCCAATCCTTGCGATCTTTTTTGTGGGCAACAATCCAAGTCTTTTGACCTGCATCTCGCTTGGCTTGATCGCAAGCACCATCAAGGTTCAAGGCTTGAACACACTTCACCTCCATGTGAAGGTTCTTTAGCTCTTCACAGATGACATCAGGACTATCTGTGCCACCTGCAAATTGCTGCCCCCGTCTGGCTGTGAACCCAGCTTCACGAAGCTGGTCACGCCAGAGACGTTCACCTCTTGCTCCCTTTTGGCGGGCATTCATTACCAGCCAATGTCATCGCTGAGTTCATCGTGAGACAATGGAATCTCATCACGAACAGGTGGAGGTACAGGAACAGGTTCAGCGGACTTTGCCCCGTCAGGGAAACAGGCAAAGAGTCCTGCACGATCTGCGCTGATGTACATCGAAGCTACAGCAGCCTGAAAGTGGTCGTCAGACAGTTTGTGCTGCTCGCGGATATACAATGCAGCTTTGATGCACTCAGAATACAACTGAGCGTGTTGGAACAAACGCTTGCGTGCAGTTGTTGGACTTGTGGCAGCAGCAGCATGAGGTGTTTGTACTTTCGCAGTGGCTTGAGCAACATACTCGCCTACAGCAGGAGCGTCTCCTTCGTAGATGCCAGCCTTGTCGGTTACCTTCAATTCATTCGCGCCACTGTGGTTGTTATGCTGCACGGATAGCCCTTGCAGTCCTTTGCTTCCAGCCTGTGCTTTGATAGTCACAACCTTGCCAACAAGCGGTTGCATATCTTCTGGAGTCCAGAATGATGCTCGGATTTCTCCCGTGCCATCTTTCACGATGCACGCTTGAACTCTCCACGGCCCATACTTGCCTTCTCCCGTTTTAGGAGGGAATGCAGCTTTAATCTGCACCTTCATTTCGCCAATCACAGACCCGTCTGCGAGGTTGGCAATGTCTTGAACTTTAGCTACTTTCATATTTTTTTTAGTTTTACGTTAGCTTGGGGGAGGAGCGTTTGTGCTACTCCCAATCACCAAAGCTGCACTCAACTTATTCCGATCTAGACCAACGTCCAGAAAATTAAGAATTATTTTTGCTTGCCCGACTTCACGTTCATAATGTGCTTATTATAAGACACTACTGCGCTTTGCCTAGCTTCCTCAAGGTCGTTGTAAATCCCGATTCGTTCACCTTTTTGGTTAAAAACCTTGAACTTATTGGCGGTGTTTTGGATTGAGTACCCAGTCACTCCATCTTTGAGCAATTTGCCATTCTCAAGTTGCACCTCTTTGGTGTTTAAGCTGTTGAACGGCAACACAGTAGGTTGTTCCACCAACTGATCTTTTTGAATTACGTAAGCTCGGATAAATGCCCGCATTCTGGGAGATGCAGGGTTACCTTGAATTGCCTCAATTCCAATAGTGCTAGGATTTAGCATGGCATCGACAAGCAACTCTGCCGCACGTTGTTCCATGCCTTTGCCTGTCAAACCAAACCATTCTTCAGCAAATCCTTTGATGGCGTTTACAGCTTTATTATTTGGGCGAATGGTATCTGGTTGACCATAGTAAAGCCACTGCATGGCATCGGTGAACCTAGTCGTGCCATTCTGGATGTACCTGTTAAGGTTGCCACCTCGTGCAATTTTTCCAAGAATTCCAATTGCGTTGTTATTGAGCGCATCTTCAATAGCACCCATTGCACCCCGCATTGAGGCAGTGACAGAATCGCCATTTACGTTACGAAATGGATTGGTAATGTACTGCACCTGTCGTCTTAAGACATCGAGTGTCTGAAGTTCACTAGGAGGTAAGACAACATTCATTACAGATCGGAGTGGGCCATTATCCACCAATGCCGCATTGATCTTTCCGCTAATAACCTGTAACTGGCTCAGTTGAAGAGGATCATCCATATTCAACCCAGAAGTGAGTGCTTTAGTGCTGGCAACTGCCTCTTTGTAATGCTGCCTCATGGCATTTTGAAGCCCTACAACAGCTTCCCCAGAAGCATCACCAGCAGCAGCTTGCATCATTTGAGTTGCAACGCCAACAGGATCTCTGGAGGACATAATATCCCGAATTGCAGTTCGACAGTCTGCGCCAACAAAAGCCGTGAATGCTTCATTCTGTAAACGCTCACGTTCTGCTCTGTATTGAATCTCTGCGGTATCTCTAGCTTGTTGTCTTACTTGCTGTGCCCGATCAAGTTCAGCCCTATTTGGACGTTCAATTGGAACTGCTCGTCTAGCATCAAGTTCAGCCCTAGCCCTGCCCGCCATTACCTCAGCATCACGAACCCTGTTAATGACAGCTTCAAGTTGGTTACGCATTGGGAACGTGGCAAGCACCCTAGAAATCTTGTCACTATTGATCCATTTTTCCAGTGATGCACTTGTGCCTCCACCTTGCTGCGCCATGTCGTTTAACAACTGTTGAAGAACCATGTCTTCACCAGATCCGTTCAAAGCAGCAAGTAACTGTTGCGGGCCATTCAGAGTTTGATGCTCAGAGCTTTTAGAATAAAGCATCTCAGACAATCTCAAGTCTTTATCAAGAGACTGAGATGCGTGTAGCATATTACCAACTGTGCCGTTTACGTACTTCTGTGCGTATTGGTAGTATAAATCTTTTGCTATTCTAATACCTTCATAACTAGCTTCAGCAACAGATAGATCGCGTTCAATTCCTGTTTTGATTTGACCAAGCAGTCTTGCTGTAGAATTTTCTTTTGCCAGAACAGCTTTTGAAATTTCTTCAGTAATTGTTTCAAGGTCTTTCATCATTACCGAAATACGCACCCTTGGAAGGATGGATCTCCCACCTCTGCCGATTCTAGGAGCATACTGCTGAAGAATGTCTGAAATTACAGCAGGAACACTTTTTAAACTCCCAAGGCTTGTTTTAGATGCTGCTTTTTTTGCTGCTCTATACGTGTTTTGGTAATCCGTTATAGCATTTTTAGGTATTGCGGCATATGCTTGTCTTACAGGTACATAGGCAGCATCTTTTAACGCATCAAGCAAGTTGACTGCTCTTGTAGATGCGGTAGTGCTAGTTCCTCTTGAGGCATGAATATCCTCAACAGCTTGAGAAAAAACGCTATTAGCAGATGTTACTGCATTTTCAGCAGTAATAATTCCTTGTTCACGGGCTAAATTTAAAGCCTCTGACTGAGCGTGAGCTTGTGCTATAATAACTTCAGCATCTGCATTCCCTTGAGCAATTAACTGTTGTCTTGCGTGTTGAGCTTGAGCATTTAATTCAGCGTGTTGCTGTTCAAAAAAAGTTCTAGCAGCCCTATCATCAACAAGCGTTTCATAACCCGCTAACCTTTCGTTAGCCGCAGCAGCAGCAACTTGATTATCAAATTGCCTTTGTCTCATTCGCGCACCTTCTTTAGAGTTCTGAAGTGCTTTTTGAAAAGAGATAATGGCTTGGTTTTCCAAGTACTCACCCATCATGGGCTGAATGCCATTTATAGAAGCTTCCCCGTAATTCCTGAGACGAGCAATGGCATCTGCTCTGTTTGGCCCACTGATGCCAAGAAAGCGTTCATCAGCAAAAATCTTGTTCCTTGCTTCGGTAGCAAGCATTTCTGTTCTTGCAGACTTATCAAATAACTTTTGACCAAATCTTGTAGGAGTAACAAACGCAGCATTTGCAACGCCCCAAGCAAATCTCTCAGGATCAAACTTATTGCCCTGTACGTAGTCAATTGCAGCAGGAAGCCCCGCTGTTAAGACAGTTGTGCCAATAAATTGTTTAAGCGCATCAGGAGCTAAGCTAAACAACTTTGCGTTTAGCGTTGGTCTTACAGTTCCTGTTGCAAACTGGGGAAGAATTTCTCCAGCTAACCGAGCATTTCTTGTAGAAGTTTTACTTTGGTCAAAAGCACGTTGTGCTTTCTCCTCACTGGTTGATGGAAAAAGTTGTTCTTGAGCAACGGCAGCACCCATTCCAGCAGCGGCCCCTAAACCTATAGAACCAACTACAGAGGGAGAACCTAGCAAAGCTCCACCTACAGCAGCAACTGTAGGGAGGAATGAAGTTTTTGCTCCCCTCGCAGCAGCACCAAGCATACTGCTTTCCATTTCTGTCTTATATTCGTTCCACTTTGTCTCAAAGTTTTGAAACTTTTCCTTAAGTTCACCCTGTGAAAAATCAGGTTTAATTAACCCATCTGCAACGGCAGCATTGAATGCTTCTTTAGCAGAAGTAGCAAATCTTTCGTCGCTTGTATCTTTATCAATCCTAAGCGTTTCGGGATGAACTCCTGTAATAGATCTAAAGTCACGAACAAAATCCTGACTCATCTTAGGCATAGATAAAGTCATGCCATCATCTGGGCTACTTGGCTTTATGTTGCTTAGAATTGCAGCTACGTTTTTTTTGTCATCAGATGAAATTGGCTGAGGAAGATTGCGCGGATCTTCTTTAACACTTTGTTGAGCAGCCTGTTGTTGTCTGAATAGCTCTTGCAACTGAGCGTCAGACATCTTGCTGTAATCCTGACTTTGAGGCTGCTGGGCAGAAACAGGAGCCGGCGCAGGAGTAGCTTGACCCGTCTGTTGGTTGTACAAAGCTTGAAGCTCTGCATCAGACATAGTAGAGTAATCAGGCATATTATTTAATTAAGCCTTTTTTCCTCATAACATCAAGCAAAGCCGGATCTACACCAGAAGGTGCTGCTTGAGAAGTTCCAGTGGTAACTGTGCCCGATGTTGTGCTTGCTGCACCAGTACTAACTGGAATACTAAGCGGTGCTTGTTGGGCATACTGAGTGCCAGTATTTACCATTTGCGTTCCTAGTGCAGCTTCTGCTGGTAGCCTTAGCGGGGGATTAGCTTGAAGTAATTTAGCATGATACGGGCTACTCATATCGCGAACTCGTTCTACATTTCGAGTTGCCGTATCTACTGCGGCGTTATGCAGTTCATAAACTGTTTTATAAAAATTAGCAGGATCAGCTTCAATTGCGCCCGCTATTAACCCATTAAACTTTTCTGATAGGCTATTAAACTCTTTTTGATCTTTTCCAAACGCCATAGCCATCCTAGACAAAAGTTGCTTGGATACGCTTTGCCCTTGTTGATTTTGAATTAAAATGTCTGGAAAACTAAGCAAGTCTTGGTATCGAGTGCTTTGCTCACTTGGACTAACGGCATCTTTCCCTTGCATGGAATTGGTGCTTTTCATTACCCCTGTCTTACCAATGTTTGCCGCAAGAAGCATATCACCTTTATCAAGTGCAGCTTTCATTTTAATTAACTGATCGTGCAAGTTGTTTGCCATCGTGACACGTTCTTTATTAGACGTATTTTCTTGAACAACATTTTTATATAAATCGGTATCAATAAAGTCCTGACGTTCTCTTACTGGAATTGCTTCGTTGAGCATTTTTAACCGAGTGTCAGCGGCAGTGTCATTAGGGTCAATCATCGACCTTTGATGATTAAACTCAATTCGTTTTGCAGCAGCTTTAAAATCGTGGTCTATAGCAGGATAAAGCCCACTTTTGTCTGGAAGTATTTTGTTTTGATCTGGAATAGACTCATACTGTTTCCGTAAATCGTCTTCTGCTTGTTGTCTTTGTGCAGCAGCAGATGCAGCTTGATTAGCTTTTGCCGCAGCATACGAGCCAACAACTCCCTCTCTATAGCTAGCAAGATCCTTGGCTAACTGTATATTATTTGGGTCTTTAAGGCCAAAGACATTTGTTTCGTTTGCCATATGTTTTACCTAAGGTGAACGATAAAGCCCGCCACCTGCTTGTGTGCCAATTCCAAAAGTAGGATTACTAAATGCCGAACCTCTTTGAAGGTTAATAAGACCAGCATTATTGTAAGTGTTGATCTGTGCATCTATACGAGCCCGTTCCATAGCGTTATCCAAAGATGCCGCATTTCGTCCAGTAGCAGCATTTTCAGAGATAATTGTACGACCAGTTGCTCCTCCTTGCTCCGCACCAATCTGTTGCATTTTAAACTGCTGAGCAACTGCATTTCCAGCCATGCCCATTGTGCTATGCAACCACTCTTTTTTCTCAGCCAAACTTGTGTCTGAGTTGTTCATGCTATCCCATTGATTGGTTAGAGTTGTCGCCATATCTTTTGGAAGGTAGGGCTTAAATGTCTCCAATGCTTTTGACTGCGCTGAGACAATAGCTTTGTCTTTTTTGTAGTCACCATACATACCACCAATAGTCTGAAGTGCTCCCCCAATGCTTTCCCCTAATTTGGCATAACCCGCCCCTTCAATTGCGCCAACTCTAGCATAAGCGTCTGCCATGCCGTCACCCATCTTCGTCATCGCCGCAGGTGCTGTTCCCCTATAAAGTTGTTGTGGTGTTGCCATATAATTTCTCTCTAGCTTCTAAACAAAGTTGACTGCCTTTTTGAAAGTTTGCACACGCTTGTGGGCGATTTTCGTAAATAGAACAAGACACGCACTTGCCAACAATGCCCCTAAGAGCAATGCATCTGTTGTTTTTTGTCTTAAGAAGTGGGTAATCTTGTCTGACATATTCCTGTGGAATGTTTACCGCATCAGATCGATCCCTTTTCAGAATGGGCCAACTCCACTTGTGATTGCAACAAGCTCCGCAAGTCTTGCAATCCACTTCGGACATTACAGTAGGGAAGGACTGGTTGTTCGTGTAGGACATTTTGGTGTAGATTTTCTACATCAATATCCAGCTTTGGACAATGCACAAATGCAGGGTCAAACTTGTTCACGCATTTAAAGCAGGCATGAACGTAGTCAGAGTTATATTGCTTGTCTTTTTTGCTAACAATATTTCCGTCATATCTGTTTGTATCGTAAGAAACTTCATTATCAATAATATAAGAAGCAACATCCTCATCCGACCAATCCCTTATTGGAAACCACACTTGAGTGTTTGGCCCAGCATATTTCATGTCTAACTCAAGCGGTATCTTGCCAGTAATTGGATCTTCATCACATGACTTGTGCCCACACAGTAAGACATCAAAATCAGAGTGGATTATGGCTTTTGGGCGATTAAGCCATTCTTTGCCACATACCCAAGGTTTAGATTTTTCAAATGGCTCAGTGCCTCGCATGACCTTAATAGATCCATCACCCACTGTATATGTCTCACAAACGTCTATCCTGCCATTGCCATGAGTTAAAGCAACAGTAGCTGGAACCCAGTCATGTACAGTCATATTCCTAATTTCCTGCACAAAATGATGATGGGTATACTTTTCAGACAGAAATGGAAGCTTCCAGTGTATAACTTCGGTTTCTGGATGCATTCCTAAAACAATATCTAACAACACAGTACTGTCCTTGCCGCCAGACCACAAGATTGCTGGTCTTTGCGCGTGTTTCAGTGCTGTTTTAATTACAGAAATTGTTTTTGATAAGTTCATTAGAAAATGGCTATACCACCACCAATAAGTGCCCCGCTCGCAATAGATCCAAACATGGATGATTTACCAGCAGACCTAGCGGCATCAGCTTGAGCCATGCCAGCGGCGTACTGTGTCTGAGCATTGTAAGCTCCATAAATGGAGCCCATACCAACTTGAGACTCAGGATTAAAGATCTGTGCTCCAGCTTGCTGTTGGCTAGCCAAAGAGTTTTGAATGGTATTGCCACCAGCAGTATTAGCATACATTGGCTGTTGATAAAACCAAGTCAACGGAGCGGCAGATTGATTAGTAAGGTACTGACCAATTCCTGTTGCTTGAGACAAGGCATTTTGTTGCCTTCCCTGAACGTACTGGTATCGGTTTAAGACATTTGCTAATCCAGCTTGATTACCAAGAGCAGTACCTCTAGCTGAATATCTAGACAAAGTTGATTGTTCAAGTTGCCGTTGTTCTTCCGGGTTCAACTTAAACCCTTGTTTCATTTGATCTGCTAAAGTTGTCTCAGCATATCCTTTTACGGCACTGTCTATTCCAGCAGTTCCTTGTGCTTGTTTAAAAGCCTGAACATAATCTGGCGCACGTTCTTGAAGACCTCTAAGTTGATTCTGTTGCGTCGAAGTTGTGTAAGCGTCTTCTAGCTTGGAATAGTCAGGTTGTAAATTGCCATAAAGCTTAAGCTGATCTTTTGCAACTTGAGACTGAATTTGGCTTTCAAGCTGTTGATATTTGGGTTGATATTCAGCTTCCCGTTCATATACCTGAGGTGCTAAATCTATCTGCGATTGCAGAATCGACCGCATGGACTCTTGGTAATTAGGTGCTGCTGGTGGTGCTGATGATGATGATCCGCCTTTTCCCATATAAAAATAGTCGTTTAAGTTTAGCCGCAGTAAGTTCTACGAACGTGTCGTTTCTCCATGTCCACAACTGTGTGACTGGATGTTGTTGTTCAGACAAAAAGTCTCTGAGTATTTCAGCATGAGCCTGGATGTTATCGGCCCAGACAAGATGTGCTGTCCATACACCATTGTCTGGTTCAGGCCATTCCCAACCAAATTCAGCACGAGAAGGATGAGCAGTTGAAACACCAACAATTTTGCCATCTTGCTCACTCCAAAACAACCCTTTATGGAAGGCATAGAAACAGATGTACTCGGCACAGTTGTACCTTGTGCCATCTCCAATTTCCATGTCTGGGTTGTGTTTAGATTTCTCATAAACTGCATCAATAATACGCTCAAGCAAATCAAGCGTTAATCGCTTCATTATGCAATTGGTTGAAATTTAGGTGTGCCAATATATGCAGGTGCCCCAGCACTATAGCCAAGTTGACATGCGCCATAGGTTGTATTATCACCAAGGCAATATACAAATCCCATATTGGTTAATATAGTCATAAACTGAGCACCATCAATTCCAAACATGCAAAGAGAAGATGGTTTTTCACTTGGATTAGGCAATGTAATTGGAATTTTTGTAAATCTTACATTGTTTACATTTGATCCAAATGTGTAATAGCTATTATAGCCAACTGTATAAATTAATCCATTTGAATCAATAACGCAAATTGTAGCATAACCATAAGATCCTGAACTTAAAAATACAGAAAAATTAGAACCAATAAAAGGAGGTGGTTGCGATACATTATCAACCCATGTATTTACCTGAAATGGAGTTGTTCTATTTGTTGTTGTTCCATCACCAACTGTACCATATGCATTGTATCCCCAAGTATAAAGTTGATTGCTATTAGAGACTGCATATGCGGTTGCAGCAAGTCCTCCTGTTATTCCTATATCTTTAATAGATGATAATGAAGAAACAGTTACCCATGTTGAACTGTTAGCTGTAGATCCATTTCCAAGAGCGCCTTCTGCTCCAGTTCCGGCGGCAACTACAGTTCCATCAGTCTTGAGCACAATAGATGTTCCATTAAAATTAGGGGATAAACCAGATGAAGTGGCGTCAATTTTAGATACTCCAGTTAATGTTTGAATAAATGAGTTTCTTTGAGTTGTGTTACCAAGCCCAAGTTGACCCGTATAATTATAGCCAGTTGCATACAAAACTCCAGTATTTGTTAATGCAAATGCTGCTCCAGTAAATGCATCAGTAAGAACAACATTTACTACATTAGAAACTGTAGTAATTTTTGTTGGAGTTAATTTATTTGCAGTACTATTATTTCCAAGTTGGCCTACTGCCCCATATCCCCATGTATATAAATCACCGTTAGATGCAATTGCAGCACAAACTCCGAATGTTTCATTAGTCCTAGCCGAAGATAAATATATACTAGATATTGTAATACTGTTAGTTACAAAATATTCAATTCTAGTAAATTGATATCTATTAGTTGTATCTCCATGGCCCAATTGTCCACTTACATTATTTCCAGTTGTATAAACCCATCCATTAGATAGTAAACAAATTGAATTACCAACACATCTAATTACATCAACAATTGTAACTCCAGATGGAATTGAAACATTAAATGCAGAAAACACTCCAGTTTGAGCCGAATTATTCTGCCATGCACCTAATCCACCATCACGACAATATCCCCAAGAATACAAAAAATTAGATCCTCGTACTATCATTGCGCTGTATCCATCTGCGCGAATTCTTGATGGTAAAGCAACTATTGTTGAAGATGCAGATCTGTAGTCAACGTATTGCTTTGTTGTAGCTTGCAACGCACTTACTGGATCTTTTGATAAGGTAACTACAGCGGCAGTTGTTAATGTTAAATTGCCCGTCAATGTGCCACCTGTGATAGGCAAAAAGGTTGCATCAACGTAGCCCTTAGAAGTAGCCTGCAACGCACTCAATTGCTGCGTCGAACCAAGCACTAGCTGCGCTCCCGTTGTAAGGGGAATAGTGCCATCAGCTTTTAAGAAACCCGCAGAATCAAATACACTAGCAAGTGTTGCCTGCTTTAATGAACCAGCTTTATTAATTAGAATTGTATCCGTTGGTGCAGCAACATCAGATGCTTGATCCGAAATAGCTCCAGGCAATAGTATGGCACTATCAACATGCGCATTAAGGTTTGCGGCATTAACTTGATCGCCCGTTGAAAATGTAGTTCCTTTTTGTATTTGTGCCATACTTATTCCTCAGAAATCATGTTTCGATTAGCTGTTATTGCATATAACGCAGCACTTTTCAATGCTGGTCTTCCAGTTATAAACTGCACTTCCATATCCATGCAAGCACCTCTTAGAGCTATTCTTGGACGAAGGGTTGAGTCTGTTGTATTTGATCCAATAAATTGATACGCAAGAATTGTTTCAGCAACATCCGGATCATGTGTTCTAGCGTAAAGATTTATAAAATCACCAGACACGTTATTAAATTGATATTCAGAACGCAAAAATCTCTTTTCGTTCATTGTATCAAAGGTGTATTGCCTTGATCTCAAACGAGCGTCTATTGGTTCAAGTCTTGGAGCCCCCGATGAAATAATTGCTGGCAATGTGAATGGAATTATTGGGCTTCCAGCAAATGAAGAGAATTGATCGCCACCTTCGTTTTCTTCAGCAAGAAAAATCCCGCCAAATTGTCCAGAACCAGCAAAGTTTGTCAGGATAAACATCCTGCGCTTTTGGCCATATTGTGCCACTTGAATGTTGTCAATATACAGTCCAGTTGGATATGTATCAATAGTCTCCCATGCTTGATTAAGCGTATTGTACACTAATGTTTTATCTGGACGTGTGGATGATCCAGTTGGAATAGCAATATAAAACCTGTTGTCATAATACGACGATACAGATTTATTTATTGCACTAAAATTAACGCTATCAAAAAAATCATCAATAGGTTCACTTAGCGGAAGCGTGTTGCCAATAAGTTTCAAATCAAGGGCCGGAGTGATCATGTGAACTCCCTTACCTGACAGGAAGTAGACAAACTGACCAGCAGACACAATGCTGCGGCGAGCCAGGCATCCTACTTGTGTGGTAACCACTGTAATCTGGCTTTGATCAGGAGCGGCAGGGTCAAACCTTGGATCTACGTAAGCAATGTAGATCGACTTAGACATAAATATCAAGAACTGATTCTCAATCCACGGCAACACCCCAACAATCCAATCATTGCCACCTTGATTGATGATAAAGTTGTTAAGCGTAAAATCAAAGTTTTCACTTAAAATATCACCAACAACAATTTCAGTTTTTGATATGTTGCAAATTAATCTGTTTTGAAAATAGAACGCAAAGTCAGCAGGCGGTATAGAACCAAACTGTGGTGTGTATCCAGTTTGAGTCTGAACGTTGTTATTAATAGATGTCTGTGGCGCAACAATCAGGTTGTTAGAAACACCATCCCAAATAAGAGGAGGTTTAACTTTAACAACACAAGCATAGTATGGTTGCCCTGATGTTGTTACTGTAGATCCAGTATTGTTTGTATATAAAAACTGAAACGATGTAGTTCCAGTAACTTGAGTTACAATAAATGTATTGTTAAATGACGGATGTTGCGCATCAGTAATATTAAAAATTGTTACCTCATCTCCAACTGCATAAGTTGTAGAGAATGAGTTTACCCAAGTGGCAGTAACGGTTGTAGTGGCACCCGCCGCAACAGAGGCGTGCGTAAGGTTTAATGCACAGGTAGTAGATGTACCACCAGTACCATATCGAGTTTCAGTTTCTTGGCCTCTGAAAATATAAAGTTTACCAAGAGCTTGAACCACATCTACTGTACCTCCAGACACTATTCCGCGAGTATAGCCGCCTTGTGTTGGAAATGTTTTTGCGCCGGAAAGTGTAGCTGTCTCAGTGTTGTACAGATACATCGAGTCAGTAAATACAAGCACGATGTTATCTTTGCCATTGGCATCTACATAATTTCCAGCACCAACCATTACCTTAGAATTTAAGGTAGCATCTGTGAGCCTAGAACACCCCTTGCGTGGTTGGGCCGTTCCTCGCTGGAGCCTCATGTTGTACGAGGCTTGAGCAAATCCAGGCTGAAGATTACTTGGGTCTAGCCGCGAGTTAAACCCAATGAAGTTGTTGTCAACCTCAGTTAATATCTGTGCTGGCATTAAGCGTTTCTTGAACCTTGACGCACCCAAGTGACTGTATTTACAGGAGCAGACATGTCTTCATGCTCATTAGAACAATCTGCGTTATTTACAATCATGCGGTCAATCAGTTTAAGCGCATTTTGAAGTGCATCACGAACATCCAGCAAAGATTGAGTTTCAACCTTCTCATCTTCTTCGTCCACTGATTCTTCTCCGTAACCACATTCGGAACAACAACCATTGCTTTCTAGCGGCATGTTGCAGTCAGGACAGGATTTGATCTTGGGCATCATACCCATGCCACCTAAGGCGATCATTAGTTTGCTCATAAATTGGGGTTGTTAACTCACTTTGTCTAAAGTTGCTTTTAAGTCACTACATCTAGCAAGCCAGCCATTTTGGTATCGTTTCATGTTTGGCTTGGTAAGGCACAAGCTATTATAAAAAGCTTTACGTATATTACAGATATTTTCTGCTACTGCTTTTGCTCCGCTAACCTTACATGCCTCATCTATTGCTCGCTTAGTAGCAGGGCCAAATGCGCCATCAGGATTGGCTCCTACAGCTTCCTGTAGAATCTTTGTAGCCCTGCCGATGCCAACATTAACACAACCATCAAAGTGCGCCAGCGAAATAGGCCAAGGCAACTCTGTGCATTTACCTTTTTCCCAGTAGTCCTTGCGGTAAATCTCGATTGCCTGTTCTAGTGTGAGTTTGTCGATGTCTACGTTGTGAGAGCGTTGGTCGATCCCGTAACGGGTAGTGCCGCCTGGATCATTAAGATCACGCTCAGTACGAACAAAGTTCATATCGCCATAATGGCCCTTTTCAAACTCAACTTCATGCTTAAGCACAAAGTCTAAAGCTTTTTGAAAGTGGTTGCTCATTTAGAAAACCTGTAGTGTGGAGTTATAATACACTTGCCATGAGATGCAAGAAATTTGAACTTACGAACCTCAGCATTGCGCTGCTTTAGTATTCGGCGCATACACTGATGATCTCGTCCTGTTTGTTCGCAAATTTGCGACATTGTAGCCCAGCCCTCGCCTTTCGGGGGAAACCCAACGGCAAGTTCATTTACTAGTTCGGATAACCAGCTTACATCGGAAGCCGGAACGTCTGTGATCGTGTCTCTTTTGCTAGCCATATTTGTGTTTCATCCTGACAATATTCTCCCCAAGCAAAGCCTCTTGACCAAGAGCTGGTTGCCCTGCGATTAGCCGCATAGGTTGTTAGCTTAGGATCCCCCAGCCACCCCACGCAATAGCCCGTTGGGTGCGCTCTGTTGCGTCCCTCAGCCTGCGTGACTCGATGCAGATGAGCGATGATCACTTTGTTGTGGGTTCCCGTGCAAATCGCCTCGGCGTGATCGCGCACGGCGGCCTCGTTGATCATGTACCCATGTCCGGCGAGGGCATCTCCAAATGGATACCACCCGTGTTGGAAATTGTAGTCTATCACTTTGCATTTTAGCTCTTTAGCTCGATCTTGAATCTGCTGATAAACCCGTGCTGCCAGTGCCGCCACGATTGCTTTAGGCGAATTCATTAAATGCACTAGCCTAGCTTCATGGTTGCCTAGTAGATAAACTTGAGGCTGTAACTGTGAGAGAAACGATAAGCCATCGTTCAAATCACCTTCAGGATCGCAAGCCTCATCAGATGATCCGGCAGCACCTCCGCGAAGACATGCTAAGTCTATAGCATCCCCTAAATGGATGGTAAGTTCAGGCTTAAACCTCTTCTTAAACTCAAGAACCTGACGT
>Ga0209597_1000214_pt1 | contig 38765 bp, 40 predicted proteins | sample M_140625_MF_Meta_FD_187316 | JGI IMG/M metagenome (GOLD analysis project Ga0209597, IMG submission 187316) | Freshwater microbial communities from Lake Montjoie, Canada to study carbon cycling - M_140625_MF_MetaG (SPAdes) (version 2) | ecosystem: Environmental > Aquatic > Freshwater > Lake... | reverse complement strand
GTGCCATCATCTCTTTAGTAGCGACCTGCGTTTTGGCCTTGCTCTGGTTGAGCATTAACCCTTAATTTCAGGGGCGAGTGAGGCCTTGGATAAATGTGAGTGAGTTTTGGAAAATCAACTCTTGATCATAATCCAAGGTAGCAACGTGGTAACTATTGATTAGCTCAATGCGCGTCTTATTGCTTGAACCTATCTCCTCCATAATTATTTCCGTGTTACACACAGGTAGTGTGTGATCATTGATGCTGTGAAAAAGTTGGAGGGGAGCAGTGACTTTTTCCAGCTTTGCCCGAGTCTCTTTCAACATTTTAAATAACTCATAGGCACCGGTGCTCGCAGTTGCGTCGTATCCATGCTCAGTGATCCCAGGGCGTTTGATGTCGTTTCCAACACTGGCGCGCAGTTTGACTGTAAAGCTCAAAAGATATTTTGCCCACAGTGGCAGTCGCGATAAAGCTGCAGAAGAGCGATTGATCATGGGATTCACAAGGATGAGACCACTTAATCGATTGTTATTATCTGCTGCAACAAATAGCGTGGCTGCACCACCCATTGATAAACCTGCGATGAATACTTGATCACAGCTCTTATAGAGTTCATCTAACTCTGCTTGTAGTTTTGCAGGCCACTCTTGCCATTTAACTGTATTGAGATCTTCTGGCTTTGTTCCATGGCCTGGAAGTAGTGGGACACGAACGGTGTAACCGTGGTTATGAAGAAACTCTCCCCATGGGCGCATTGATGGTGGAGCTCCGGTAAATCCATGGACAAGCAAGACTCCGATGCGAGCATTCTTGCCTGAGCCTTGCGCCGACCAATCCTGCATCCAACCTGGGGGTGCTGTTTCAACTGCCATGGATAACACAATACGCGTGCCGTCAATGACGGTCCAATCACTTACTATCTCCACCATGCATCTGTCCCAAGCCACCTTTGTTGTAGTTGATTTAGAAACCTCAGGTGCTGCCCCATCTACCGGCGCTGGGATAACAGAGATTGGCGCAGTAAAAGTACGTGGCGGAGAAGTAATCGGAGAATTTGAAACTTTCGTCAACCCTGGAGTTGAAATCTCAGCCTTTATTACTCAGCTCACCGGCATTACAGATCAGATGCTTGCCAGCGCCCCAACAATCGGTCAAGTCTTCCCCTCCTTTATTGAATTTATGGGACCAGAAAATGAAAATGTTTTAGTTGCACACAACGCACCTTTTGATGTGGGATTCCTCAAAGCTGCTGCAGCGCATTTGGATTACCCATGGCCCAATCATCATGTTGCAGACACTGCCCGATTAGCTAGATATGTGCTGACTAAAGATGATGTCATTAACTGCAAACTTGCTACTTTGGCAGAGTTTTTTGGTGCAACTACTTCCCCCACACACCGCGCACTCGATGATGCCCGCGCCACGGTAGATGTTTTGCATGGAATCATTGAACGCCTTGGAAGCTTTGGAATTACTACCTTGCCACAGTTTAAAAAGCTTAAGAAGCGGCTAGTTTCTGGCTAAGGGCTGCCCATTGCGAAAGAAGCGCTGTTGCTGCCCCACTATCTATTGCCTTGGAAGCTCTATCAATACCTTTTTGCATGCGATCGTGCAGGTTCAATTCCATTTCACCTTCATATGCCGCAATAGCTGCAGCAGCATTTAAAACAACGGCATCTCTAGGTGCTCCTTTTTCCCCAGCAAAAATAGCGCTCGTGATTCTGGCATTTTCACTGGCATCTCCACCAACCAGAGCTTGAATTGGAGCGCGTTGAATTCCGAAATCTAAAGGATCAAGTAAGTCGCTAGATATCTGGCCATTGCCCAAAGTCAAAACAGATGTAGTTGTGGCTAAAGTAATTTCATCGAGGCCATCATCGCCGCGAAAAACAAAGCCATCAACGCCTTTATCGGCAAGTACTTGAGCCATCACAAGATGCATTCGATCATTTGCAACACCGATGGCTGCAGCCTGTGGCTTTGCTGGATTTGATAAAGGACCCAAGATATTAAAAACTGTTGGGACGCCTAACTCTTTACGGGCAGGTGCTGCAAAGCGCATAGCTGGATGAAAGACCGGAGCAAAGCAAAAGCCAATTCCGAGCTGGGCAAAAGTTGTTTCCACGCCTTTGCCATCTAGTGTTACAGCAACACCTAACGCTTCAAGTAAGTCTGCAGCTCCAGATTTAGATGATGCTGCTCGGTTGCCATGCTTAACAACTTTGGCTCCAGCAGCTGCGGCAATGATGGCTGCCGTTGTTGAAATATTGATCGTATGAGCGCCATCGCCACCCGTGCCAACGGTGTCAACGGCGCGTTCTGTAATGGAAATTGGCGCCGAATGCTCATACATCTGAGCAACCAGTGCGCCTACTTCTTCACTTGTTTCACCTTTAGTTTTTAGGGCAAGAAGAAACTTCTTAATTAATTCAGTATCTGCTTTGCCTTCTAAAATCTGTTTCATACACCACTGAACATCGGCTGGTTCTAGATCCAGGCCACTTTCAAGAATTGAGAAATAACGCTCCCACAACTCCTTCGACATTTTTTAAACTACTGCAGGGGTTGTGCCGCGAAGAAGTTGCGCTGCGCTTTTGGCCAGAGTGAAAGGATCAATAGGGTGAACAACCGAAGCCTCAGCCATTGACCATGCTGCTAACCAGGCATCTTCCTTGCGTCCTGTAATAACCAAGACAGGTGGGCAGTTGAAAACTTCATCTTTGAGTTGTCGGGCAACTCCCAATCCACCCTCTGGAACAGCTTCGCCATCGAGGATGAAAAGATCGATGTTTGGGTTGTTATCAACGTAGGCACGTAGGGCTGCCGCGGTTGCAAACTCATGAATCTGATGCTCGGCTACATCACTTGCAGTTCTAGTGCCCAAGGCATCAATTACTGCCTTTCGCACAGATGAATCATCTGCATAAAGGAGAATCTGCTTCTTTGCCATGGCCTAATCCTAGGCTGCCAGAAAGGGCGTGGGAGCCGATTTTTACCTAGAAATATCTGTGGGCTGTTTCACTCTAGAACCGGGTGAATACTGACTCTATAAGGCGGTTCCGGTAAGACGCAGGCGTAGTTTTCGGGAATAATCATCCTTATGTCGAGTACATCCATAGCTGCCCACCACAAGATCACCCGCCCCAACGCAGTAGCGGTCGGGACAATAGTGTGGCTATCGAGTGAGCTGATGTTCTTCGCCGCTCTGTTTGCTATTTATTTCACCACCCGCGCAGTGCAAGGACCATCTATTTGGACAGAATCAAACCAAATTCTTAACATTCCGTTTGCAGCACTTAATACAACCGTTCTAGTTCTCTCTTCTGTCACCTGTCAGTTCGGAGTCTTTGCTGCAGAGCGTTTTCAAAATCATCGCACAGGTTCAATCCTGCAGATGAATAAATGGGGAATGCGTGAATGGTTTGCCCTAACTTTCCTGATGGGTGCTTTCTTTATTGGTGGACAGATCTTTGAGTACGCCTCTCTTGTGCAAGAAGGTATGACTCTTTCTTCCACTGCTTACGGCTCTATTTTCTTTATTGCTACTGGTTTCCATGGTTTGCACGTGACCGGTGGACTTATTGCCTTTCTTATTGTTCTTATTCGTGTTTCTAAGGCTCGCCGCTTTACACACGAGCAAGCAACAACAGCAATCGTTGTTTCGTACTACTGGCACTTTGTCGATGTCGTGTGGATCGCCCTCTTTTCTGCGATCTATCTAATTAAGTAAGGGAGCACAATTACTTCGTGAAGCGTTTATCGCGTTACCGTCGACATAAGGCCGCTGGCCCATTCCTACTGATTTTTGCTCTACTAACTATTGGAACAACTTTTTCTGTTGCCAGTACAACTGTTAAAGAATCACAAAATGTTTTTTCTAGATCAGCCTCCATTGAAGAAGGCAAACAAATCTTCCTTAAAGGTTGTTCCTCTTGCCACGGGCTCAATGCTGAAGGCGGCGCAATAGCACCTTCCTTAATTGGTGTTGGAGCAGCATCTGTTGATTTCCAAGTTGGAACTGGCCGCATGCCAATGGCTGACATGAGTACACAAGCTGAACGTAAAGCACCTGTTTATAACGAAGAAGAAGTTGCAGCGCTAGCTGTTTATGTTGCATCTCTGGCCCCTGGCCCTGCAATTCCAGAGGAATCTGTACTCAACTATGAGCGCGATGGCAACTCTGCCCAAGGCGGAGAGTTATTTAGAAATAACTGCGCCATGTGTCACAACTTTGCTGGTCAAGGTGGAGCGTTGACACAAGGTAAGTACGCGCCAACACTTATGGGAGTTGAACCAAAACATATTTACGAAGCAATGATTACTGGCCCACAATCTATGCCAGTATTTAGTGATAAAACAATTACACCTGAAGAAAAGCTTTCACTTATCAAGTGGATCAAGGCCGCTGAAGCTGAACCAAATCTAGGCGGTGCAACAATGGGCCGTATTGGACCAGTTACAGAAGGTCTGGTGGCTTGGATACTAGGACTTGGACTGCTCATTGGTATTGCAGTCTGGCTAACTATGAGAGCAAGGTAGGCAAGACGTGTCTAATGAATTAGTACCGACTGATAACTCAGTAGCACCACAACATGCACCGCGTGCTACAGATATAAACCCTGCATCCGAAAAGCGTGCAGAACAACAGATCGCAATTCTCTTTGGTCTCTCAGGTGTTGGTTCAGTACTTCTGATTTATTCATATATTTTCCTAGCTAAAGATGTCTTTATTTTTATCCCAATCATGGGTAATCAAAATGCTCAGCAATTGGGTATCGGCATCGGTATGGCCATGTCTTTGTTCTTCATCGGAATAGCTGCCATTCACTGGGCTAAGACTTTGATGCCAGATAAAGAAATAGTTAATCAGCGCCATGAATTTCGCTCAAGCGATGAGGATCGTGAAGAGTTAATCAAGACGGTCAAAGAGGGTGTGGCAGGAGTTCAGCTCGGGCGACGTAAGTTAATTAAGCGCTCACTGGGTGCTGCAATTGGTCTCTTTGCACTTCCTCCAGTATTACTCCTTCGCGATTTAGGTCCACTTCCTAAAAAGCAGTTGGAGACAACAAATTGGAAAGCTGGAACTCGCCTATTAACAGATCCTGGCAATCGCCCGATTCTGGCCTCAGATCTTGAAGTTGGCGCCGTAGTGCAGGTATTGCCAGCAGTTGAACATGAGGATGAACGACCACTGAGTGATATTGCAAAAGACCCAGTCCTTCTTATTAGATTGCGCCCTCAGGATTTCCAATTAACGCCTGAGAAGTTTGCAATGACACATGAGGGCATCATCGCTTTCTCAAAGATTTGTTCTCATATGGGCTGCGCAGTGGCACTCTATGAGCAACAGACTAAGCATCTGTTATGTCCATGTCACCAATCAACTTTTGATGTAACACGCGGTGCCAAGGTCATCTTCGGACCAGCGGCCAGACCACTTCCCCAGCTAGATATCACTGTCGATGCCGAGGGATATTTAGTAGCTCGTGCACCATTTAATGAAGCAGTCGGACCTAGTTTCTGGGAGAGGAACTCACAATGACATCTACTGAAAAAGCAGTAGGAAATGTTGCTAACTTTGTCGATGAAAGGTTAGGTGCAGCCGGCTGGGTCAAGAAGTCACTCAATAAAGTCTTCCCTGATCACTGGTCATTCATGCTCGGTGAAGTATGTATGTATTCATTTGTCATCTTGCTTCTCTCTGGAACTTTCTTAACATTCTGGTTTGATCCATCCCAGCGAGATGTTATTTATAATGGCGTGTATGAGCCTCTTAAGGGCTTAAAGATGTCAGCGGCATATGCCTCAACTTTAGATATCTCATTTGAAGTTCGCGGCGGTCTTTTGATGCGCCAAATTCACCACTGGGCAGCAAACATATTCATGGCAGCTATCGTTGCCCACCTTTTGCGTGTTTTCTTTACCGGTGCATTTAGAAAGCCACGTGAGTTCAACTGGATCCTTGGAATTCTTCTCCTCACTCTTGGCTTAGTTGAAGGACTCTTTGGTTACTCACTTCCTGATGACTTGCTCTCTGGAACTGGACTACGTATTACTTCAGCGATTATTCAAGCTATCCCAGTTGTTGGAACATACATTTCATTCTTCTTATTTGGCGGGGCCTTTCCTGGCGTCGGCTTTATCCCTCGCATCTTTACCCTCCATATTCTCCTTATTCCTGGAATCTTCCTTGCCGTCATCACAATTCACGTGATGCTGGTTTGGTACCAAAAACACACACAGTTCCCTGGTGTTGGTCGCACAGAAACCAACGTTGTGGGACACCCCATCTTGCCTGTGTACATGGCTAAAGCTGGTGGGTTCTTCTTCGTTGTATTTGGAATCACCGCGTTCTTAGCAGCCGTTGCATCCATTAACCCAATCTGGCTTTATGGTCCATATACACCGGGTCAGATATCAGCAGGCTCACAGCCTGACTGGTACATGGGTTGGCTAGATGGCTTAGTTCGCATGGCTCCCCCATTAGAAACACATGCCTTTGGTCACACCATTTCATGGAACATTTTGATTCCTGCAGTAATCGTCCCTGGAATTGTTTTCACTGGAATGGCTCTGTATCCATTTATTGAAAGCTGGATAACTGGCGATAAGCGCGAGCACCATCTACTTGATCGTCCACGCAATGTGCCAAACCGCACCGCTCTTGGAGTCATGTCAGTTACTTTCGTCATGATTTCACTTATCAATGGTGGAAATGACATTTTGGCTACAAACTTTGATTTATCAATTAACCAAATCATGTGGTTCTCTCGTGTGGGTATTTTTGTATTGCCACCACTTGCCTTCGTGATTACAAAGCGTCTGTGCTTGTCATTACAACGTGCAGATCGCGAGCTACTCCTTCATGGAGCAGAGACTGGACGATTACTTCGCTTGCCTCATGGTGAGTTTGTCGAAGTTCATGCACCTATCTCGCCAGAGAAGGCTTTTCTGTTGCAATCACACGAACAGATGGCACCACTTGAGATCGAAGATATTGATGCTCGTGGTGTGCGCAGACCAGGTGCTATCAAGAACAAGATTCAACGCCGCTTAAGTAAAGCCCATGCTGTTTCAGTTCCTAAGGTTACTGAGCAGGAGCTCAAGGAAATCGAGCACCACTAGTTCGTTTTACGTATTACAAGCCAAACACCCAGGGCGGTAATTCCTATTCCAAGGAAGCCTTGGGTGTTTACTTTTTCGCCAAAGAGAATATAAGCCTCAAGGGCAGTAGCTGGTGGCACAAGATAAAATAGTGATGAAACCGAAGCTGCACTACCGCTATTGAGAAGGCGCATCAAGAGCAGCACCGCACCTACTGATAGCGCGATAATTAGCCAAATCATTGCCGCAGCAAACTTTGGTGTGAAATCAATATGCGTTCCACCAGTTGCAACTGCGCCAATACCCAAGACCGCGCCAGCTGCAAGATATTGATAGGCCGTTCCAGCCAACATAGGAATGCCTGCACCGAACTTTTTCTGCATCAGCGTTGCTGTAGTACTACCTAATAAGGCAACGAAGACACCAGCAATTCCAATTTTGGATACCGAGCTATCAAAAGTTGGTCCCAAAACTAGAACAACACCGAGTAAACCCGTAACTAGACCTGCGAACTGACTCCAACGAAGTTTTTCACCTAGAACTTTAACCGCCAGGATTGAAACAAATACTGGTTGCAAGCTCGTAATCACTGCGGCAACTCCAGCTGAAACACCCATCGAGATTGCAAAGAAGACTCCCCCTAGATAAAACGCATGCAGAAAGAATCCAATGAGTGAGGATCGCGTTATCTCACTTGCCGAGAGTGCAATGGGGGCCTTTAAGATTTTGGCTGCGAGAAAAAGTATCGCTGCTGCAATAAAGATTCGCAGGGATAAGAAGATAAATGGATCTGCGTAAGGAAGACCATACTTAGCTCCAACAAAGCCGGTGCTCCATAGAAATACAAACAGGTAAGGCGCTAAGCGTGCTGTTTTCAACCTTCACATAGTGCTTTAAGTTGCACCAAACTCTTTGCCATCCATTTAGGATTCCTAGCTAGCGAATCAGTTTTCCTAAGCCACCATTTAGAAAAGGCTGGAACAGAACTGCCATCAAATATCTCAGTAACCTGGGTCGTTGAATTACCCAAATCTAGGAGCTCATAGGACCAGGTCCACTTCATTAGATGGCACCACGTTATCTTTCTATTTTCCTCAAATGCCACTACGGTATTGCTAATCCGGTAGGGCACCTTAATCTTCATCGCCATTGAAAATTTCGCGCCTAGGTGTAGACGGGAAGGTCCTGAAATACTCTCTTTAATCGTTGCTGACCCATCAAAAGATGCGTGAGCACGTGGGTTAGCTAGCAGAGCAAAAATCTTTGACGCTGGGGCGTTTATTACTATGCGAGCTGCAGCCGTATTTGGATAATCAACATCCAGAATCTCTGCACGTATTTGCGACATTAGTGCGCCGTAGCTGGCTTCTCGTATTCAGTCACCATTCCGATGATGGAGATAATTAATGCGCCTAATGAGATGACGGTCAGCCACCAACCAATAACTAATGAAAGCGTCATTGCACACATGCTCAATGCAACTGGCAGTGGCCACCATGAGTGGGGGCTATAGAAACCAAGATCACCAGCACCATCTGAAATTAATGCAGTCAGATTATCTTCAGGAAGAATCTGTCCGATTCGCCGTTGTGTGAACCACACATAAAAGCCGACCATTCCAGCAAGAGCTGCAGCAAGAAGCATACCGCCGATTCCTACTGGCTCACCGCCCACTTGCCAATAAATAACTGTCATCAAAACATAGAACACCGAGAGACCGATAAATAGCTGCCAAGAAACCTTCATAGTTTGTTAGTGCCCTTCAGTCTTAATGTGTGGATGGTGAAGATCAAATGCTGGTCGCTCTGATGAGATACGCGGCATTGTTAAGAAGTTATGACGAGGTGGTGGACATGTGGTTGCCCATTCAAGTGAGGCTCCATAACCCCATGGATCATCAACACCTACTAATGGTGCTTTACGTGTGATCCAGATGTTAACCATGAATGGAATCATTGAAAACGCTAGTAAGAATGAACCGATTGTTGATACTTCATTCATAAAAGTGAAGCCATCAGTTGGTAGGTAATCTGCATAGCGACGAGGGAAACCCTTAATTCCAACCCAGTGCTGAATAAGGAAAGTGAGGTGGAAACCAAAGAAAGTTGTCCAGAAGTGAATCTTTCCTAGGCGCTCATTGAGCATGCGACCAGTCATCTTTGGCCACCAGAAGTAGAAACCACCAAACATTGCAAAAACCACAGTTCCAAATAGAACATAGTGGAAGTGAGCAACGACGAAGTAGCTAGCAGAGACTGCGAAATCTAGCGGAGGTGAAGCCAAGATAATTCCAGTTAATCCACCGAAGAGGAAAGTAACGAGGAATCCCATCACCCAGAGCATGGGAGTTTCAAAAGTAACCTGACCACGCCACATCGTGCCAATCCAGTTGAAGAATTTCACACCAGTTGGAACACCAATGAGGAAAGTCATGAAAGAGAAGAATGGCAAGAGAACTTGTCCGGTAGCGAACATATGGTGCGCCCACACTGAAACAGATAGAGCAGCAATTGCAATTGTTGCTGCAATCAAACCTTTATATCCAAAGATTGGCTTGCGGCTAAATACTGGCAAAATCTCAGTAGCAATACCAAAAAATGGAAGCGCCAAGATATACACCTCTGGGTGTCCAAAGAACCAGAATAAGTGCTGGAACAGCATTGCGCCACCGTTTGCTGGATCAAAAAGATGTGTTCCATAAATACGATCTGCTTCGAGCCCTAGTAGAGCAGCTGCAAATGGAGGGAACGCAAGAAGAACAAGGAGTGAAGTCAGCAATGCGTTCCAAGAAAAAATTGACATGCGGAACATCGTCATACCTGGTGCGCGCATTGTGAAAATTGTTGTAACGAAATTAACGCCACCCAGAATTGTTCCGATACCGCTTACTGCAAGGCCTAATAACCAAAGGTCTGCGCCAATTCCTGGTGAATACGTTGCATTTGAAAGTGGAACATAAACTGTCCAACCAAATGATGCAGCTCCTCCAGGTGTAAGGAATCCGGCAAATGCCATGATGCCGCCAAAGAGGTAGAGCCAGTAAGAGAGCATGTTCAAGCGCGGGAAAGCTACGTCAGCCGCACCGATTTGCAGCGGCATGATCACGTTAGTAAAACCAACGAACAACGGTGTTGCAAACATCAGCAACATAATCGTTCCATGCATGGTGAAAATCTGGTTGTACTGCTCAGCGCTCAAGAACTGCATTCCTGGGCGGGCAAGTTCAGAGCGCAGCAAGAGAGCCAACAGGCCAGCAATGAGAAACCATGCAAAAGATGTAATCAAATACAAGTAGCCGATTGTTTTGTGGTCAGTTGAAGTAACCCACTTTACAAAAGCCTTACCCTTTTTCGCTTGCACCGGAGGCACATTTGTAATCGTTGGACGTTCTGCATATGTTGTCATGCGCTGCTCCCCTTCAAGGTTTCAAGATAAGTCTGGTACTGCGCTGGTGTTACAACGCGAACTGTAAACAACATTTGTGCGTGACTTCGTCCACACAAAATATTGCATCGGCCAGGATAGTCACCCAGCTTATTAGCGGTGAACTCTAAGTGGTTGGTGACACCTGGCAGATTCTGTATTTGAATCATAAATGCTGGTACCCAGAATCCATGAATAACATCATTAGATGTAATTGTGTAACGGACCTTTTCACCCAGTGGCACATAGAGAACTGGTGCTTGGGAAGGAGTTCCAGTGACTAGAGCATCAGGACCAACTTCTGGATAACCAAACTGCCACGACCATTGAATTCCCTCAACGGTAATTTCATGCTTATAGGTATCTGTCTTTGCAGAAATTATCGTTTCCTTCTTCGCTGTGAAATAGAAAAGAACTGCAACAATGATGAAGGGAATGATTGTGTAGAGAACTTCAACAGGGATGTTGTACTGAGTCTGCTTTGGAAACTCTGGGCTATCTTTTTTAAGACGGTGGAAAAACGCTGGCCATAAAATCAAAATTAATGTAAAGACTCCAACCACACCGGCAGCAATCCATGCACCTTGCCAAAGGGATAGAGATTCATCATTAACACTGGATAGCCCCTCTTCAAAGCCAAGACCGGAAACTTTTGAGCAGCCCGTGAGCAAGAGTGCGGGAGCGAGAAAAAGAGGCCCACGAATAAACTTAAGCGATGTTGACGACATAGGAGTAAGGATAGAGCGCAAAGCGCGCTGGGGTGACATCGGCTTAAGGGGCCATCGTGGTGGTTCGTGTCACAGATTCTTCTGCTTTAGAAATGAAGGTGTGGAGCTATCTCTGCCGCAGCTTCTGCCCCATAAGCATCTTGAAAACGGGCAAGGAATTCAGCACTAGTAAATCGATATTCCTGCGTTCCCATCGTCTCTATAACGTAGGTGGCGATCAGAGAACCTAACTGGGCGCATCTCTCATGGCTCAAACCCCACGCCAGGCCCGCAATAAAGCCAGATCTAAAGGAATCTCCCACACCTGTTGGATCTGTCTTTGACTTCTCTTGTGGGACTCCCACTTGGATGAACTCACCAGCAGCGTTTTCCACCTTCGCACCCTTTGAACCCAAAGTGACCACACGGATTTTCACATGCTCCAAAATCTCACGATCACTCCAGCCCGTCTTTTGCATGGCCAGGGCTAGTTCGTATTCATTCAGGAATAGGTAAGAGGCACCATCGATGAGAAGTTTGATCTCCTCCCCTGACATACGTGCCATCTGCTGGGAAGGATCGGCTGCAAATGCAATGCCTTCGCTTCGACAAACATCAGAGTGATGCAACATGGCCTCTGGATCATCAGGTGAAATCACGACCATGTCAAAGCGCCCAGTCTTTTTCATGATTGCTCCTAGTTCAATATTGCGAGCCTCACTCATTGCACCTGGAAAAAAGGATGCAATCTGATTGAGGTCATCATCAGTTGTAACCATAAAGTGGGCGGTATACAAAGAGGTTGAAACTAAAGCATGAGATGTGTCAACGCCGTGGCGAGAGAGCCAGGCTTCATAATCTGGCCAGTCTTTTCCAACAGCTGCAATGAGTACTGGATTTAAACCAAGGACTCCCATGCCATAACAGATATTGGCCGCACATCCACCACGGCGCACATCCAGGCTATCTACAAGAAAGGAGAGTGAGACTTTTTCTAATGAACCGGCGACAAATGAGTCAGTGAACTTTCCAGAGAAAGTCATTAAGTGATCTAGACCAACTGATCCTGCTACGCCGATTTTCATGTGGCGATACTAGGGCCTTTATTTAACTTTATTAGTTAAATGAATCGCCACATGCACAAGAACCTGCTGCATTTGGGTTATCAATTGTGAAGCCCTGCTTTTCAATGGTGTCGACGAAATCAACAGTTGCACCCATCAAGTAAGGATCGCTCATCTTGTCCACGATTACCTTGACTGCACCAAATTCACGGACGATGTCGCCATCTTGATTGCGATCATCAAAGTAGAGCTGATAACGAAGACCAGAGCATCCACCAGGTTGAACAGCCACACGAAGATTGAGATCATCGCGGCCTTCTTGTGCCAAAAGAGCAGCTACCTTTGCAGCAGCGACATCGGTTAGGGCAAGACCTGTGGTTGTAACTTCTGTTTCATTTTCTCTCCTTGTTTAGGCTAAGCCTACCTTTACCCCACCCCTGACGCGAGTTGTGACTTACCTGCAATATTTGTGGTTTTGCTCATGCCTTCTATAGTTGCCCCATGACTACTGAATCAACTGGCAAAGGCCGTCCAACCCCGAAGCGCAAAGATGCTCAGGCAAAGGTGAAGGTTTCATCCCTGTCCCCTGTTGTGACCAAGGAGCAAAAGCGCTCCCAGAAGTTGGCCTCCAGACAAGATCGCGTCAACTCGCGTGCTGCATATTTGCGTGGTGAAGAAGGCGCGTTGCCACTTCGAGATAAAGGAGCAGAACGCCGCTTTGTTCGCAACTACGTAGATGCTCGCCGTTCTATCGGTGAATACTTCCTACCAATAATCTTCGTAGTTCTAGTACTGACTTTGATTCAAATCCCAGCAGTTCAATTCAGCGCTATTGCCCTGATGTATGCCGTTCTGCTTGCCGCGGTCGTCGACGGCATATTCTTAGGTAGAAAAATCAAACGCTTGGTCCACGCCAAGCATCCATCATCTAACACAAAGGGTCTGGCCATGTATGCATGGCTTCGCTCAACACAGATGCGTCGCTTGCGTGCTCCTCACCCACAAACCAAAGTGGGCGATGTAGTTAATTAAGCTCTCGGATTTGGGCTGATGTTTTGAGCTGGATCTTTTTCAGGCAGATTACCTAAAGCGCTATCAATAGCTCTCATGGTCTCTGCATCAAGTTTAACTCCGGCAGCCTTCACATTTTCCTTCACCTGAGATGGCTTTGTTGCACCAACAATGGCACTAGAAACATTTGGATTTTGCAAAACCCAGGCAACTGAAAGTTGAGACATTGTCAGTCCAGCCTTATCTGCAATTGGCTTAAGCTTTTGAACTGCAGTTAAAACATCATCTTTCATCCACTTTGAAATCATTCCAGCGCCGCCCTTTTTATCGGTAGCACGTGAGCCGGCAGGCGGTTTCTTGCCTGGCAAATACTTGCCAGTCAAAACTCCTTGGGCCATTGGTGACCAAACAATCTGACCGATGCCTTCTTTTTCTGAAAGCGGAACAACTTCAGCTTCAATTACACGCCATAGCGCAGAGTATTGAGGTTGGCTTGAAACAAAACGGTTATAACCGCGGGCATCTTGAATCTTAAGTGCAGCTGCGATTTGGCTAGCGGTCCATTCTGAGAAACCGATGTAGTGAACTTTGCCGGCACGGACCAAATCATCGAAAGCGTTCAGTGATTCTTCCAGCGGTGTTTCAAAGTCAAAGCGATGCATTTGGTAGAGATCGATGTGATCTGTTTGAAGGCGCTTGAGTGATGCGTTACAAGATTCAATGATGTGCTTGCGTGAAAGACCGCGATCGTTTTTGCCAGAACCTGTTGGCCAATAGACTTTAGTGAATAGCTCATATGATTCGCGTCGAACACTTTTGAGTGCTTTTCCAAGGACCTTCTCAGCTCGTGTGCCTGCATAAACATCAGCGGTATCAAAGGTTGTGATGCCACAATCCAGTGCGGTCTTTACGCATTTGATTGCGGCATCGGCTTCAACCTGTGAGCCGTGAGTGATCCAGTTTCCGTAAGAAATCTCAGATACATACATTCCAGTACTGCCAAGGCGACGATATTCCATGCTCAGAACTCTACGACCTAGCGCGCCTTGTTGCCAACCTGAATGCGATGTGGTTGCCTACGCACACAACTTAATACGCCCTTCATTAGGGGAAGTTCGGTGAAATTCCGACACTGACCCGCAACCGTAAAGTCGGATTACCTAATGGATGGTTCTAGACAAACACCCGCCGAGGTTTGCGGGGTGTGGTCCACATGTTTTCGAGATTTCTTTTTCTTATCTCTTATTCGCGCGGCACTGCTCCCTGTGAGACTCTTTCACAATCGAGAGGCCCCACAGCAATGAAGATCAAAGCATTTCTTATTTCATTATTAATTCTGGCTACATCAGTTCTCTTTATCCCTCAATCTCAGGCAGCTTCTAAAGGCTGGCGCTATTGGGGTTATTTTCAAGCTGCACCAGGTGCAACTACATGGACTGCAGCAATGACTGGACCTACTGTAGATATCGCCGATGGCGCAGTTGAAGGTTGGTCCTTTGTATTTGGCGCTGACGATATCCCCTCACTTGCGCCAGCAGTAAAACCTAATTTTGCAACTATCTGCGCTGGTGTTAAAGGTGACAAAGACACTAAGCGAATCGGACTAGTCATTGAGTACGGTTCAAAAGCTTGGGCACCCAAAGGTGAATCTCCAAAGAAAACAATCACTACCTGTGTTCGCACGGCAAAAACCTCACAGGGAATTGATGTTCTTGGACAGGTGACAAAGATCCGTGCCGCTTCATCCGGCTTGATCTGCGGCTTGGGTGGATACCCTGCTAAAGAGTGCGGCGTTGAAATCCCAACACCTAAGTCTTTGATTAAGACCAAGTAATTCCTTAATGAAAAAACTTTCATTTCACCCACTGACGTGGTGGATTTTCTCGGCCGCTCTTGCCTTTGCAATAGCCCGCGTGAACTCTCCAGTCTTTGCCATTGCGGCAGTGGGTGTTATGTCAGTAATTGTTTTTACACAACGAGATGACGCGCCTTGGGGACGATCCTTTAATGCCACGTTGAAGTTATCAGTCTGGATAATTGGCATTCGAACAATTATCGGTGTGCTCATTGGTGTTCCTATTCCAGGAACAACCCTTTTCACTATCCCCATTCTGCCACTACCTAGTTGGATGCCTGGTATTCGAATCGGTGGCGCAGTGACCTTAGAGCGATTGAGTTCATCGATCTCTGAGGGAATCATCATTTGCGCAATCCTTGTGGTCTTTGGTGCAGCTGCATCACTTACAAGTCCGCACCGTTTGTTGCGTGTATTGCCGGTGTATGTCTATGAATTTGGAATAAGTGTTGTGATAGCTACATCAGTGCTTCCGCAACTTGTCTCAGCCGTCTCACGTATTCGCATGGCACAACGATTGCGTGGTCAAAACACTCACGGGGTTAAAGCTTTCAAACGCATTGCACTCCCTCTATTAGAGGAGTCACTAGCCAGATCCCTAGATCTAGCTGCTGCAATGGATTCAAGGGGCTATGGAATAAGTAAGAAGCGATCAAAGTACCGTCCGATTAAATGGGCACGAATTGATCTAGCCGTTGTTATTGCTGGCTTAGCGGTTGTGGGTCTTTCATGATCAAGTTTTCTAACGTTTCACTCATCTATCCAAACTCAACGACAACAGTGATTGAAGACCTTACCCTTGAAATCGCTGAAGGTGAATTAGTTCTAGTTATTGGCCCAACAGGTTCTGGTAAATCATCACTGCTGCGCCTTATTAACGGACTTGTTCCCCACCACACTGGCGGCATCTTGGCTGGAAGCATTGAGGTTGATGGTATATCAACGGCAGAAGTAAAACCCGGCGGGCTAGCGCATTTGATTGGCATTGTGGGACAAAACCCTATCAATGGCTTTGTGGCAGACACGGTGGAAGAAGAGCTTGTATTTGGGATGGAAGCTTTAAATCTTTCCAGTGAAACTATGCGAAAGCGTGTTGAAGAAGTTTTGGACTTAATGTCCTTGTCTAGCCTTAGAAATCGCACCATAGCAACCTTAAGTGGCGGAGAACAACAACGCGTTGCAATTGCAAGTGCGCTAGTTGCCCATCCCAAAGTCTTAGTTCTAGATGAGCCCACAAGTGCACTAGATCCGATTGCGGCAGAAGAAGTCCTCTCGATTCTCCACCGCCTAGTTCATGATTTAAGTCTGACGGTTGTAATCGCAGAACATAAATTAGAGCGGGTTATCCAATTTGCAGATCGTATTGTTCATATCAATGGTGCAGGCTCTGCTGTGGTTGGAACGCCTGAGGAGATCCTGATGAACTCCCCTATCGCCCCTCCTATCGTTGAACTTGCTAGAGCTCTTGGATTAAAAGAGATTGGCGTTTCAGTGCGAGAAATGCGCCGAATGACGCAAGATTTTAGGGACTCGCATGAAGTTATTGAGCAAAAAGCTCCAGCTAGCTCTACTAAAGCATGTGTAACAGTTAAAGACTTAACCATTTCCTATAGCGGTAAAAATGCAGTGAACGCACTTTCAACAACTATCTATGAAAACGAGATAGTTGCCATCATGGGCCGAAATGGCGCTGGAAAAAGTTCACTCCTTCGAGCTATTGCCGGGGTTAGCGATAATGCAGCCGGTGAAGTAATCGTTAACGGGATTAATTCCCAGAAATTACATAGTAAGCACAGGCGCGAAAACATTGGCTATATCCCTCAAGAGCCAAGTGATCTGCTCTATGGGCAAAGTGTTGATGAAGAGTGCAAACAAGCAGATCATGACAATGAAGTTCACGCTGGTACTACTTATGCCCTCCTTTCCCAACTCGTTCCTGGAATATCAGCACAGACACATCCCCGTGATTTATCTGAAGGGCAGCGCTTAGGTTTAGCCCTGAGTGTGGTGCTTTCAGCTAATCCACACCTACTCATCTTGGATGAGCCGACCCGAGGCCTTGATTATCAGGCCAAGCGGGTATTAACCAAGCTGCTTATTGATTTCGCTCGTGTCTTTAATCGCAGCGTCATTATTGCTACACACGATGTTGAACTTGTTGCTGAATTAGCTACCCGCACAATTTTTATCGCAGATGGTGACATCGTTGCCGACGGACCAACAATTGATGTGCTTCTGTCTTCTCCAGCATTTGCCCCACAGGTTTCTAAGATCATGTCACCGCAGCCCTGGTTAACCGTTGGCGATGTTGTCCGAGCCATTGAGGCACATAGCTAATGCGCACTAATGATGTAGTCAGATTCTCTCCTCTTGGCACAGCAGTACTGACCCTGGCTTCTTTTATTTCTGCTGCAGGATTTCTCTGGCCCTTTTTTTATAACGGCCAATCACTGCCTCGCACACAGCTTTTCTTTTGGGCAGCTCTTAGCGTTGCATTCTTTCTAGTAATCATTCAGATATCCAACTCGGCCCTAGATGCTAAGTCTGTTGCACTCTTGGGCGTTTTATCTGCACTGATTGCAGCCCTTCGCCCGCTAGGTGCAGGAGCCGTTGGAATTGAACCGATGTGGTTTATTTTAATTCTCAGCGCTCGTGTCTTTGGTCCATCTTTTGGATTTATTTTGGGACTTACATCCATGTTTGTTTCAGCCCTTCTTACCGGCGGTATTGGACCATGGCTGGGTTATCAAGTATTTGCAGCGGCGTGGATAGGTATGGCCGCTGGAATGCTTGGTGGCAAAAAACTCAGAGGCTGGAAAGAAATTGCGCTTCTGATTTTCTTTGGCATCATCGCTGCACAGATATTTGGAATCCTGATGGATCTACAGTTTTGGCCTTGGGCGCTAGGTGCCGATACCCAGTTGTCGTATCTTGCCGATGGAGCAATAAGTGAGAATCTCTCTCGCTTCATCATTTTTCACTTTGCAACCTCTATGGCATGGGATATTCCTCGGGCAGTATTTACGGCAATTCTTTTGACGCTCTCAGGCAGTGGGGTTTTATCGGCGCTACGGAGAACTAAGACCCGCGCTGCATTCTTGCAGCCAATTGAATTTATCGAACGTGTGAAGGCATAAAGGGAAGTTTCACAACTTCAACCATTGAATCGCGACCTCGCACATCGATTACTAAGTGATCACCAATCTTCACAGATGAATCAAGTAGCGCAATACCTATTCCGACTTTAAGAGATGGTGAGAAGGTTCCGCTAGTTACTTCACCTAGTAAAGTTCCATCCTTAGTTTTCACACTCATTCCACCGCGGGGTATTCCACGGTCTAAAGATTTAACTGCCACGCTTCGGCGTTTAGCGCCTTGATCCTTTTGGAATTTCAAAACGCTAGATCCTAAAAATTCACTCTTGTCCCAGCCGATAGCCCATGTTGCACTTGCCTCAACTGGTGTGATCTCTAATGAGAGTTCATGGCCATGAAGTGGATAGCCCATCTCTGTGCGCAATGTGTCGCGAGCACCCAGACCACATACCAATCCACCAACTGGTTCTATAGCTGCAACGATTGTGTCCCAGACCTTTGAAGCATCTGCAGTTTTCGGAAGTAGTTCGTAGCCGAGTTCACCTGTGTAACCGGTGCGGCACAAGATTACTTCTGCTGCGCCAATGCTGACCTTCTCAAAAGCCATGTAATCAATATTGGTATTTACGCCCAGTGATTGCATGACTTGCGCTGACATTGGCCCCTGCAGCGCAATAACTGCATAGTCGGTATGCAAATTGGTAACGGTAATTCCAGCTGGAACATGGGCCTGCAGAGTCGCAACCACATCAGTGGTATTTGAGGCATTTGGAACTAAAAAGAAATCATCTTCACTATTGCGATATGCAATGAGATCATCAATAACCCCGCCCTTTTCATTACAGAGCAGGGTGTATTGGGCAAAACCATTTCCAATTCTCCCCAAATCATTAGTAAACATTGAATTGAGGAACTCCAGAGCTCCTTTTCCGGTCACACGTGCTTTGCCTAAATGCGAAACATCGAAAATTCCTACCTTTTCACGGACCGCTGCGTGTTCAGCCAGTACTCCAGCCCCTGGATACTCAATCGGCATCAGCCACCCTCCAAAATCAGCCATCTTGGCATTACGGGCTAGATGCTTATCGTGTAAAGGTGAGTGCTTCATAGTGTGAAACCTACCAATACATCTATTACGCTGACACCTATGACAACACTCAAAATCTCAGATGGCCTCGTTAAAGATGATCTCCTTGTTGTGGGACTGGTTAGTACCAACTCAAAAGGCGGCATCGCCATCGAATCAGGTGATTTAGCCCTTGATTCAAAATCACTATTAGCTTCTTTGCTTGAGATGGGTGCAACTGGAAAAGCAGATGAAGTGACAAAGATGCCTGGTGGACCAGCACGCTTGATGCTCTTCACAGGTCTTGGCGCTAAATCATCGACTTACTCACACGAGAGTTTGCGCAGAGCTGCAGGTAGTGCCGCCAGAGCCTTAGCTGGAAATGCCGGAGCAACTTTTGCCCTTCCCACGCGCGATCTAGCAGGTGTGAGCGCCGTTGCAGAAGGCGCGGCACTCGGAGCATATGTTTTTAATGAGTTCCGTGGCTCGACAAAGGCTGATCAAAAGAGCGCGTTAAAGTCAGCAACAATTTTTTCAAAGCTTGCTGGAAAGAGTGAGGCTAAAGAGATTATTAATCGCGCAACAATTATCGCTAAGTACACCCACCTTGTGCGAGACCTTGTTAATACGCCCCCTAGCCATTTAAATCCGGAGACTTTTACTAAGAAATTAGCTGCAAGTGTTAAAGCAGCCGGTGGTGTGAAGGCTGGATTAAAGGTAACTATCTGGGATGAGAAACAACTTAAATCTCAAGGCTTTGGCGGCATCGTTGGTGTGGGCCAAGGTTCAGCCAATCCCCCACGTTTGCTTCATATTTCATACACTCCTAAGGTTAAAAACGTTAAGCGATTTGCTTTTGTTGGCAAAGGAATCACTTTTGATACAGGTGGACTCAATCTCAAGGCCGGCCTCGGCATGGAAGCAATGAAGTGCGATATGAGCGGTGCTGCAGCGGTATGTGCTGCAACGTTGGCTGTGGCCGAACTTGGATTACCTGTTGCAATTGAATGCTGGGCTCCACTTGCTGAAAACATGCCCAGTGATACAGCAACACGTCCAAGTGATGTCATCACCATCTTTGGTGGTAAAACTGTTGAGGTCCTCAACCCTGATGCTGAAGGCCGTTTAGTGCTTGCTGATGGATTAATGAAAGCCCAATCAAGTAAAAATAAGCTAGATGGCATCATCGATGTGGCAACATTAACTGGCGCACAAGTAATAGCACTTGGAACTCGCACGGGTGCGGTCATGACAAATAATCAAAGCTTTAGTGATGCATTTATTGCGATTGCAAAAGAGGTTGGTGAACAGTTCTGGCCTATGCCTTTGCCGGTAGAACTTCGTGCTTCACTGGATTCTCCTGTTGCAGATCTTGCCAACATTGGAGATAAGAATGGCGGCATGATGGTGGCTGGCCTCTTTTTGAAAGAGTTTGTCAGTGATGAACTTCCATGGCTGCACCTTGATATTGCAGGCCCTGCCTACAATGAGGGTAAGGCTCACGGATACACGCCAGTGGGTGGAACAGGTGTGAGCATGCGCTCACTCGTGAGATTGGTCGAACAGGCGTAGGTACGGCAAGATAGAGCCTTAGAGCATGAGCAAAAGGGGTAGTTGAGTGTCGCAATTTGATTTAGTGATTCTGGGTGGCGGAAGCGGTGGCTATGCCTGCGCTTTACGAAGTGCACAGCTTGGCCTCTCAGTTGTTTTAATCGAAGCCGACAAAATTGGTGGAACCTGTTTGCACAAGGGCTGCATCCCAACGAAAGCGCTTTTGCACTCAGCTGAAATCGCAGATGGTGCCCGTGAAGGATCTAAGTTTGGTGTGAAGTCCACTTTTGATGGCATCGATATGCACGGTGTTAATGCATACAAAGACGGTGTTATCTCCCGTCTGCATAAAGGTCTACAAGGTTTAGTTAAGTCCAGAAACATCACATACATCGAAGGTCATGGAAAGTTAGTTTCTAAAGACACAGTTGAAGTAAATGGCCAGCGCTACACCGGCAAAAACATCATTCTTGCAACTGGCTCATATGCGCGCACTTTGCCTGGCCTAGAAATTGATGGCAAGCAGATCATTACATCCGATCATGGAACCAAGATGGATTACGTTCCAAAATCTGTCATCGTCCTAGGCGGTGGAGTGATTGGTTGCGAGTTTGCATCTGTCTGGAAATCTTTTGGTTCAGAAGTAACAATTATTGAAGGCCTGCCTCACTTAATTGCACTTGAGGACGAGAGCTCAAGCAAGCAGCTAGAGCGCGCATTTAGAAAGCGTGGAATCAACTTTGAGCTCGGTGTTAAATTCAAATCCGCCAGCAAAAACAAAAAAGGTGTAACTATTACTTTAGAAGATGGAAAAGAGTTCACTGCAGAAATTTTGATGGTCTCTGTTGGTCGTGGTCCAGTATCTGCAAATCTTGGCTATGAAGATCAGGGAATCACGATGGATCGTGGTTATGTAATCGTTGATAACAAGTGCCGCACGAATGTGCCAGGCATTTGGGCCGTTGGAGATTTGATCCCAACGCTGCAGTTAGCCCATGTTGGTTTTGCTGAAGGAATGCTCGTTGCCGAGGAAATCGCAGGGTTGAATCCACACCCAATTAACTACGATGGAATTCCACGTGTTACATACTCAGATCCTGAAGTTGCATCCGTTGGTTTAACAACTGCAGAGGCTAAGAAGCGTGGCCATGATGTTGTTGAACTTAGTTATGACCTAGCTGGAAACGGTAAGGCACAGATTCTTGGCACTGCTGGTTCAATCAAACTTGTTGGCGAAAAAGATGGCCCCATCCTTGGAGTTCACATGGTCGGTGCGCGCGTCGGTGAACTTCTAGCTGAAGCCGAGTTAATCTTTAACTGGGAAGCACGTGCAACCGATGTTGCATCCCTGATTCATGCACACCCAACACTGTCTGAGGCAATGGGCGAAGCTCATATGGCTCTAGCAGGCAAACCGCTTCACGCACACGGATAACCAAGGAGAGAAAATAATGACATTTTCCGTAACGATGCCGGCACTTGGTGAAAGTGTTAGCGAAGGAACAGTTACACGTTGGTTAAAATCTGAAGGCGATCATGTCAATGTGGATGAACCACTTCTTGAGGTTTCAACTGACAAAGTAGACACTGAGATTCCTTCCCCTGTTGCTGGAACTCTCACAAAAATTATTGTTCAAGTTGATCAAACAGTTCCAGTTGGCGCAGAGTTGGCAATCATCGCCGATGGCGCTGCGGCGCCTGCTCCTGCGGCTCCAGTTGTGGCTGCTCCGGCAGCCCCAGTCACACCACCACCGGCAGCCCCAGTTGCTGCTGCTCCAGCCGCATCAGGTGCAGGAACAGTCATCACCATGCCAGCATTGGGTGAGAGCGTGAGTGAAGGAACTGTCACACGTTGGTTAAAAAATATTGGTGACTCGGTTGCCGTTGATGAAGCGTTACTAGAAGTTTCAACTGACAAGGTTGACACAGAGATCCCTTCACCAGTTGCCGGAACTTTATTAGCAATTGATGTTGTAGTGGATTCAACAGTTCCAGTTGGTGCTCGTCTGGGATTAATTGGTAGTAGCGGTGCCGCACCAGTTGCAGCACCTGCAGCACCAAAGCCAGCTCCAGTTGTTGTAGCACCGGCTCCTGTAGTAGCAGCCCCCGTTGTTTCGGTACCTGCACCAGTTGCAGCAGTAGTGACACAACCCGTTGATGCTTACGTCACTCCCCTCGTTCGCAAACTAGCAAATGAACTCGGAATTAATCTAGCAACTGTCAAGGGAACTGGAATTGGCGGACGTATTCGCCGTGAAGATGTTGAAGCACTATCAAAGCCTGCAGCACCTACATATGCAGCACCTGCACCAACAGTTTCAGCACCTTCTGCGCCTTCTGCATCCAAGTCAGCACCAGTTGCAGTGTCTCCACTTCGTGGAACAACTGTGACAATGTCTCGACTTCGCAAAGTTATTGCAGCCAGAATGGTTGAATCACTTCAAGTAAGTGCTCAGCTCACAACTGTGGTGGAAGTTGATGTGACTAAGATTTCTCGACTTCGCGAAAAAGCAAAGGAGTCATTTGAAGCCCGTGAAGGCGTCAAGCTCTCATACCTTCCATTCTTTGCAGTTGCTGTGTGTGAAGCCCTCAAGCAACACCCAGTTCTTAACTCATCAGTTGAGGGCGATCAGATTACTTACCATGGCACAGAGCACCTAGGTATTGCAGTTGATACAGAGCGTGGACTTCTTGTTCCAGTTATTGCTAATGCTGGTGATTTGAATATGGGCGGTATTGCACGAAAGATTTCAGAATTAGCTGCTCGCACACGCGATAACAAGGTCACTCCAGATGAATTAGGTGGTGGAACTTTCACGCTCACAAATACTGGAAGCCGCGGGGCACTCTTTGACACACCCATTATCAACCAACCACAGGTAGCCATCCTTGGCTTAGGCGCAGTTGTTAAGCGTCCTATGGTTGTTCGTGGCGAAGATGGCGGAGAGACAATTGCTATTCGTTCAATGGTTTACCTCGGTCTTTCATACGATCACCGTGTAGTTGATGGCGCAGATGCAGCACGCTTTCTTGTTACTTTGAAAGAGCGTCTTGAAGGCGGCGCTTTCGAATCTGATTTGGGACTCTAAGTAGTAATGCGCGTCCCTCAAAGAATCGCAATTAGCGGTTCCTCAGGCCTAATTGGCACTGCCCTCGTTGGTCATCTAAAAAGTGAAGGCCACACAGTTCAACGTTTGGTGCGTCGAGCACCAGTTGCATCTGATGAAGTGCAGTGGGATCCACAAACAGGTTTTGTTGATTTAGCTCCTCTTGCTGGAGTGGATGCAATCATTCACTTAGCTGGTGTGGGAGTTGGCGATAAGCGTTGGACTAAAAAGTTTAAATCTGAAATTCTGAACTCTCGTTTACTTGGAACTACAACTATTGCCAAGGCTGTTGCAGAACTTAAGCCTCAAGTGTTTATTTCAGCAAGTGCCATTGGTTGGTATGGAGAAAGCGGGAACCGCGCAGTTGTTGAAACAGATCGTGTCGGAGATGATTTCCTAGCAGCGGTTTGTCGCGAATGGGAAAGCGCTGCAGATCTAGCTGGCGATGTTCGCACAGTAAAGATTCGCACGGGACTAGTCCTTGATCCAACAGGAGGGGCACTTGGAAAGATGTTGCCACTCTTTCGCTTAGGTTTTGGTGGAAAACTTGGTTCAGGTAAGCAGTGGTGGTCTTGGATTACTTTGCATGATCAAATTCGCGCAATCGTTTTTGCATTAGAGAATCCAATTTCCGGTGCAGTAAATGTGACCTCACCTAATCCTGTAACTAATCAAGAATTTACATCAGCTCTTGCCCGCGCACTTCACCGTCCCGCACTTTTTCCAGCACCAGCTATCGCACTCAAGATTGCACTGGGCGGTTTTTCCTCTGAAGTTCTGGGTTCTAAAAAGGTAATTCCTCATGTCTTACAAGAAGCTGGATTTACCTGGGATTACCCCCACATCACCGAAGCGCTCAATCAACTAGTTCAGGATTAATTGCGCAGCCAAGCTGCCGCTAAAGAGGGCGCCTTGCTGGGATGGAACTGTTCGGTGATCACCTGCGACATAGAGATGCTCTGAAATCTTGGTTGCTTGAGTGAGTGCTTTTCCAACTTCATGCAGCGGCAGCGCCGAAGGAATCTCATATTTAGCAATCAACTGCCAATCGCGTGTTTCAACGCCCCACATTGTTGAAAGATGACGACGAACTTCTGAATCAGTTGTTCCAAGTTCAGTAGTACTTGCAATCAAATTCATACCTGTGGGTGCGTATGCCTGTGAAATATCAGAAATAACCAAGCTATTCATAACTGGACCACGGTTTTGGCCATCGACAAGCAGGCGGCCGCTTCCAGATGGATTCTGATCAGTTGCGTGATACCAAGTCACACAGCCCTGCATCCGAGACACTTCACCGAGTTCTAATAATTGCGTTGCAGTTGTTGCATCGGTTGCTATCAAAATATCGTGTGCTTGAAACTCGCCTGTGGAAGTTTGTACTGTGTTACCCACGATGCGCTCTGCCCGCACATTGAGTTGTAGATCTGTGATGCGAGATGCAAGTGCCTGTGATAGCTGGCCCACTCCATACTTGGGAATACCTGGTGATCCAGTGACAAATGAACGAAGAACGATTTGGCCGTACTGTGCATCAACTTTGTCTGGGACTGCTAAGAACACACCTTGTAAAAATGGGCGTAGCACTCGCTCATATGTTGTTCCACATCCCGCTTTTCGCAGCGCTTGGCCTAGAGATTGTTGACCTTTTAACTTAGAGAAAATGAAACGGGCAAAATTTACTTTCTCACTCATAGAACCAGTCCCACGATGCAGCGCTGAAAACGGAGCACTGCGTGGATCACCTAGCGCAAATCGCTCAGTTCCTAAACTGACCTCGATTACGCGCGGTGCAGGGATGAAGTCAATCTCATCAATAACATCAAGTTCAATAAGGGCTGGATATTTAGAGTTAATCAGCTGAAAACCACGATCACAGATGTATCCATCAATGTGATCACTTGCTACTCGCCCGCCAGCACGATCACTGGCTTCAATGACAGTTACAGATCGACCCGCGTTTTGTAGCTGGATTGCAGCGTTTAACCCAGCTAATCCAGCTCCAACAACTAGGACATCACTTTTCTTAGACATCAAGTGCGTTGTTTCGGGCCTGATCAATTATTTGGGCAACTAATAGCGCATCATCATTTGCAATTGGCCATGGGTTTGTGCCAGCAATAGCACCAGCTACCAATGTATAGAAAGTGGCATAGTTGCCGTCTTCTCCCACAATTTCTTCCACATCATCGCCGCGATGAATAAAGGTTTTTGATTTCGTAGGAACATCCCATTTGCCGCCCACAGGGATTTTGCCGGCTTTGAGTAAGCTCTCTTGTGGATCTAAATCATTGATCACAAGAGCGCCTTTGCTTCCCAGAATGCGGATGCGAGGACCTGGTGCACCCACAAGAACACTTGCAGAGAGAATAGAAAGAACTCCAGAATCATGTTTAAGAACTAAGACAGCATCATCATCTGCGCCACCACGAATTCTGCGAACTGTGGAAGTAACTAACTCTGCTTTACCAAACCAATCAATAGCTGTTGAAATTAGATGTGGCTGTAAATCTAGTAACTGTCCACCGCCATCGGCAGCGCTCATATTTTCACGCCATGAAGATTTATTGAGTTCAGGGCGAAAGCGTTCAAAACGCGAATCTAGGCGATGAATTGTTCCTAATACCCCAGATGCTAAAACTTTCTTAATTGTTAATGAATCACTATCCCAGCGACGATTAAAGAATGTAGAAACAGGAACACCTGCACGCTCTCCTGCAGAGATGATCTCTGCTGTTTCGGCGAATGTGCGCCCCATGGGCTTGTCTATAACAACAGGAATACCGGCATTAATTGCGGCAAATGCATGTTCGGCATGAACCAGATTTGCTGAGGCAACTACAACTAAATCAAGTTTGTGAGCAACTAACTCTTCAATAGTTGCAACTGCTTTTACATCCGGAAAATCTGCTACAGCGTGACCTGCCCGTTCGGCATTGCTGGTCTGAATCGCAATAACGTCATACCCGCACCCTTTAAGCAAAGGCGCATGGAAATAACGTCCTGCTAATCCATATCCAGCAATGCCTACGCGCATTAGCTCTTTATATCTTCATGCTGGAGTTTTGAAGGCCACCAGATCTTTGGACCAATCTCATGAACCATTGCTGGCACCAAGATTGAGCGAACAATGATGGTGTCTAGGAGAACTCCAAAGGCCACTGCAAAACCAAGTTGAGCTAGTGGCACCAGCGGCAACAAACCAAGAACAGCAAAGGTTGCAGCAAGAACGACTCCAGCAGAGGTAATTACCGATCCCGTTACGGTCACACCCTTAATAATTCCGGCACGGGTACCGATTTTCGCGCTCTCTTCTCGCACTCGTGTCATCAGGAAGATGTTGTAGTCAATTCCTAAGGCCACCAAGAAGATGAAGGCAAAGAGTGGGAATGAATTATCGCCCCCGGCGAAACCGAACACATTATTGAAGACAAGGGCGCAAACACCGAGAGTTGCAAAGTATGAAAGCAAAACAGTTCCAAGAAGAACGAGCGCACTCAAAATACTGCGCAGCAGTAACCCAAGGATGATCGTAATAACCAACAAAATAATAGGAATAATCGTTTTGTTATCTCGATTATTGGCTGTGCGAACATCGAGGTAAACGGCACTTGTGCCACCAACTAATGATGTTGCATCTGCATTACGGGCAAGTTCTCGAATCTTAGGAATATCATTTCCAGCTTCCACGCTATCTGGAGCCTTATCCAGGGTCACATTCAAGATTGCCTTGTTATTAACAACCTTGATCACCTTAGTCACTGGATCAATTAAAGGGGCAATATCTGTAACACCCGGGGCATTCTTAACTGCAGCGGTAACAGCATCAATTTTATCGACTGCCACCACGATCTGAGTCGGGTCACCCTCTCCACCAGGGAAGTGAGTAACTAGAAGCTTTTGACCAACAACAGACTCTGGATTTCCAGTAAATGTGTCCACGGTGCCCAAGCCATCAGCTTTTAGAGTCGTTGAAGCAAATGCAAAAAGTAATAGAACTGAACCAGTAACAACCCAGGCTTTGCGAGGATTGCGTCCAATTCCATTGGCTAATTTTGACCATGGGCCACTCATAACATGATCATCGCCATCAAAGTGAGGGCGACGTGGCCAAAATATCCAACGACCAAAGAGCAAAAGGAGTGCGGGTAATAAGGTCAAAATTGTGATCATCGCGCAAACAATTCCAATAGCACCGACTGGGCCTAGGCCTGCAGTATTTGTTAGCTGACTAAATAATAAAACAAGTAAAGAAATGGAAACCGTCGAGCCTGAGGCAAGAATAGGTTCCCACACTCCCTTATATGCACTCTTCATTGCATCAAAACGGCTTTCATGAAGGTGTAGTTCTTCGCGATAACGAGCGATGAGCAAGAGTGCATAGTCAGTGGCGGCACCAATTACCAGAACCGAGAGAATTCCTTGTGATTGCCCGTCAACATCGATGATGTTATTTTTTGCAAGTAAATAAACAATTCCACCTGCAGTAGATAAGGCAAACAATGAAGATAAAAGAGGGATTATCCACAGAATTGGCGAGCGATAAACGATGATCAAGATGATTGCAACAACTCCCAGAGTCGTCAGGAGCAATGAAGAGTCCAAAGTTCCAAATGCACTAAAGAGATCTCCAAGTAGTCCACCTGGACCTGTTACGTAGTGTGTTAGCCCATTGGCTTCAGCAATTGGCTTGATGTCGGCGCGAAGGGCTGCAACAACCTCAGGTAAGACTGGCTTGTCATTTGATAAAACTTTAGAGATTGCATTTCCATCAAGGGGAATATTGGCCAAAATTGCTTTCCCATCTTCGGAAGGAAAGACAGTCACTTGTTGTCCTGGGGCTAAGAAATCAGAGATCTTTGATGAAGTTCCATCCAGAGTTAGCCCACCAACTGTGGACATATGTGCATTAATTGCTGCAAAAGTCTCGGGAGTTGTTTTACCTTCAAATAAAATCAATGTTGGAAAGTTGAAACTGTCTTTGCCTGAAAAAGTGGCAATAACATCTGCAGCCTTTGTGGCTTCAGCACCCTTAGGCAAGAATGAAGAGTTGTTGTTCTCTTGAACTGAAGAGAGCTTGCCGAATAGAGGACCCATAACCCCTGTTATGCCAAACCAAACGATTACTACCAAGAGTGCGATGGCAAAGGGCTTACGGCTTTTTTGAATTGACTGCGTGGACATGATGAAGGCGGCCTTTCCTAGAGGTCTCATATGGCTTCAATTGGTAAGGAGCCAAGCCTACCTTTAGGCTAGCGCTGTGCCCGTTGTAGCCCAGCCTAGCCAGAGTGCAATAGCCCTCACCCGCCACGGCCTGATTGATTATGAAAAGGCCTGGCAAGTTCAACGCACGATTCATTCTGAAGTTGCTGAGGGAGTTCGCCCCAATACTTTGCTATTGCTAGAGCACCCATCGGTTTATACAGCCGGCCGTAGAACTTTAGATTCAGAAAAACCCCAGGATGGAACCCCGGTCATTGAAGTTGACCGCGGCGGGAAAATTACTTGGCACGGACCAGGACAATTAGTTGGATATCCAATCGTAAAACTTGCTCAGCCGCATGAACTTGTTGGCTTTGTTCGCGAAATTGAACGCGGACTGATAAAGGTCTGTGAAGATCTAGGGGTCAAAGCAATCTGTGTATCGGGACGTTCTGGTGTTTGGGTTCGTGATGCAAAGGGTGATCGCAAAATAGCTGCCATTGGTATTCGTGTCAGTAAAGGAGTGACCATGCATGGCTTTGCCCTTAACGTTTGCCCAGATCTCAGCGCCTTTAATCAGATTATCCCCTGCGGTATTGCAGATGCTGATGTCACATCTATTTCTAGAGAGCTTGGCCGTACCATAAGCATTGAAGAAGTTTCTCCATTGGTGGAACGACATTTATTTGAATCGCTAAAGAAGGTGTGTGCATGACGCTTGCTCCAGAAGGTCGCAGATTAATCCGCATTGAAGCTCGTAATGCCGAAGTTCCTATTGAGCGAAAGCCTGAATGGATTAAGACCAAGGCACATATGGGACCTGAATACACCCGCTTGCAAAGCCTTGTTAAATCTGAGGGCCTGCACACAGTTTGCCAAGAGGCAGCTTGTCCTAACATCTTTGAATGTTGGGAAGATAAAGAAGCGACTTTCTTAATCGGTGGCGATAAGTGCACACGACGTTGTGATTTTTGCAATATTGATACGGGAAAACCTGATGCACTAGATCGTGAAGAGCCGCGCAAGGTGGCCGAATCAGTTAAAGCCATGGGTCTTAAGTACGCAACCATTACCGGTGTTACACGCGATGACTTGCCTGATGAAGGTGCTTGGCTCTATGCCGAAACAATTCGCAAGGTGCACGAGCTAAACCCAGGCACTGGTGTAGAGATGTTGGCACCAGATTTCCACGCAAAGGCGCATCTTCTCAATGAAATCTTTGAAACTCGCCCTGAGGTCTTCGCCCATAACTTGGAGACTGTCCCCCGTATTTTCAAGCGAATTCGACCAGCATTTACTTATGAAAAATCCTTAACAGTTATCTCAATGGCACGCGATTTTGGATTAGTTACCAAATCAAATCTCATCCTTGGTTTAGGAGAAACTCGCGAAGAAGTTACTCAAGCACTCGTTGACTTGCACGATGCAGGCTGTGACTTAATCACTATTACACAGTATCTACGGCCAACTAGCCGACACCACCCTGTAGAGCGATGGGTTAAACCTGAAGAATTCGTTGAGCTTTCGAAAGAGGCCACCGACATTGGTTTCCTCGGTGTGATGAGTGGACCACTTGTGCGCTCCAGCTATCGCGCCGGTCGCCTCTATAAGCAGGCAACGGATGCAAAGGCAGCTCGTGGCTGATCTTGTCTATCCCCCAGTAATTGCAGTTATAAAAACCTTTTGGAAAATCCTTGGACTTCGTTTTGATTTTAGCGGTGAAGAAAATATCCCTCGCAAAGATGGTGCAATTCTTGCCATCAATCATGTGAGCTATTTAGATTTTGCAATCACTGGGACCGCAGCCCTACCTGCTGGACGATATGTTCGCTTCATGGCTAAGAAAGAGATCTTTGATAATAAATTAGCTGGTCCACTAATGCGCGGTATGCACCACATCAACGTTGATCGCAGCAGTGGTTCTGCATCTTTTGTTGCAGCTTTGCGTGCGCTCAAGGCTGGTGAGATTATTGGCATCTTTCCTGAAGGCACAACCTCTACCTCATTTGAGATAAAAGAGCTCAAATCTGGAGCGGTCAGATTAGCAATGGGTGCTGGCGTGCCGATTGTTCCTACGATCATTTGGGGTAGTCAGAGAATTTGGACTAAAGGCGTTAAGCGAAACCTCAAGCACAACAAATTTCCTGTCACAGTCCTCTTTGGCGAACCTATCTTTTATGAACGTGGAGTAGATGTTGAGCAGGCCGAGTTACATCTGCGCAAAACATTGCTAGCCATGTTGTCTCGGGTGCAAGAGAACTACCCTGATAGCCATGTGGGCCAACGTTGGGCTCCCACCCGCCTTGGTGGAACTGCCCCTGCCCCACTAAACTAAAGACATGTTCACAAGAAAAGCTAAAGAAAAGAAGATCAAGACTCCACGTTTTCAAACCTTTCGTGATGCATACGCTGTTACTAAACAGGTTAAGCCTTGGATTGGTATAGCCCTTGTTGCAATCTTCGTTGTGGCCCTTTCAATAGGAATTGGGATCGGAATCGCAGTTGGTCATCCAGTGTATGTGGGCTTTATTTTTACACCACTTTCTTTTCTAGCCACTCTTCTCTTCTTTACTCGCGTTGCAGGACGTGCTGCATATTCTTCAATTGAGGGGCAGATTGGCGCGGGCGCAAGTGTTTTGATGGCGATCCGCAAAGGATGGACCACAACTCCAGCTGTGGCAGTTTCACGTAACCAAGATATGGTCCACCGAAGTGTTGGCCGTGCAGGAATTGTTCTCACCGGTGAAGGTTCACCCAACACAGTTCGCCAGCTATTACAGGATGAGCATAAGAAGACTGAACGCTTTGCTCCTGGAGTACCAGTATTTGAAGTAATTGTTGGCGAAGGAGAAGGACAAGTTTCACTACGCAAACTACAAAAGCACTTGCAAAAGCAACCTAAGAAGTTGACTGCCCATCAAATGCGCGAAGTCCGTGCTCGACTGAAGGCAGTTGGTGGTTTGTCTATGCCAATTCCAAAGGGTCCAATGCCAACTCGTGCCCCAAAGATTCGCTAATACATCTATAGGTCAACGGATTGAAAGGTTGATTCTCTCTCCATTGTGTAGCTGTTGATCTGGCAGGCCCTTAAGTACATGCACTTTTGCATCACCGACCACAACCCATTCGGTTTCTCCTGATCGCTTCACGATAGCTGTTAGCTCATCAACACCAATCAGGATTGAGTTATCAGGAACATGCAGTAATACCTTTGCCGCACTCTCTGGAATCCACTTAAAAAACTTATTAAAATGTGGGATCACGCGAATCTCTGGAAGCAAATTCAATCCTGCTGTTGTGGTTTTCTTCAGCAAGCGAAAGTTAGGAATATGCGCGCTCAGAACCATGGCTCCGGCGCTGCATCCGGCAAGTGATGCTCCAGTTTTCCAATTCTCGACAATTGCAGACCACAGGGGTGTTTCAATGAGAACTTCTGCCAGATGGTGTGGGTCTCCCCCAGACATATACATCAGGGCGCTATTAGCTACGACATCTATATATTCTTGATTGAATGCATCTTCCCGTGTGAAGATCGGAAGATAAGTTGCTTCCACGCCAATAGCTTTGGCTTGTCTTAGCCCAAGTTCTCTCCAATACTCCAAACGGTCACTACTTTCACGACCAGCAGCTGTTGGAATTTGTAGATATCTGACTTCTTTGCCGTTCTTCACGCCATCTTCAACAAGTGATTTCTCAAAGGCAGCCATCGCAGGTAAGTACTCCCCTGAACCAATCAGTGCGAGTGAGCCATTCATGTGGCAAGTGTAGGCGCCATTAACTTTATTAAATCAAAGTTCTTCTAACTTCTTGTCAGCACTGATTCACTTAAGCGCTCATGAATTCCACGGCCGTTCTGATCAAAAGTAACTGCAGTGACAACTAGAACTAAAAGTACTGTGCGAATCAGTGCTTGAGATAAAGAGATTGCCCCTCCATCTTCAAAGCGAATGACCTTCATTCCAAAGAGGCGGTGGCCCAGGGTTGCACCTTGCAAGGCGGTGAGGATCCAGACTTCTAGAAAGAAGATAGCTAGAACATAGAGGGAACTGTTGGGGCTCATCTTGTTAACGCCCCCGCTGAGCGCGGCCACGATGGCATAACAGGCCAACCAATCCAGGGCCAGGGCGGCCATGCGGCGTCCATAGGTGGTTCGGATGAATGGGTAGCTCATGGGCCTAAGCCTAACGCCCTTTAAATTCTTAACATGGATGTAACAGGGCGGTTAGGCCATTTCCCCTTTTGCGACTTATTCTTGGGGCAAGAAGCAGAGGGCTCAAAGTCGAGAAAATCTGCGCTGATACACCTTGTATGTATCCATGTGAATTGGGAGAAGCATGTTTAAGAACTCTGCAGAAATTTTTGCATATATTAAGAAGGAAGACATAAAGCTAGTTGATGTTCGCTTTACAGATCTTCCTGGTATCCAGCACCACTTCAACGTTCCTGTTGAATCATTTGATGAGGCTGTCTTTACTGATGGTCTGATGTTTGATGGTTCATCAATTCGTGGATTCCAGTCAATCCATGAATCAGATATGAAACTGCTACCGGTTCCAGAATCTGCATATGTTGATCCATACCGCAAAGAGAAGACACTCATCATTATCTTCTCTGTTCACAACCCAGTTGATAACTCACCATATAGTCGTGACCCACGCGGTGTTGTGGCAAAGGCAGTTGACTTCATGCGTGCTCAAGGAATCGCTGACACAGCATTCTTTGCACCAGAAGCTGAATTCTATGTTTTCGATCGCGTTCGCTTTAAGACAGATATCAACACTGCTTATCATGAGATTGATTCATATGAGGGTGCTTGGAATACAGGAATTAAAGAGGATGCTGATGGAACTCCTAACCGCGGATACCGAACTCGCGTCAAGGGTGGATATTTCCCAGTTTCACCAACAGATCAATTTGCTGATCTTCGCGATGAGATGGTTATGCAACTTGGAAAAGTTGGCCTACTTGTTGAGCGCTCACACCACGAAGTTGGTACAGCAGGTCAGATGGAAATTAACTATCGCTTCACAGACATTTTGCATGCAGGCGATGACGTAATGAAGTTTAAGTACGTAGTCCGTAACACTGCTTGGCAAGGCGGAAAGACAGCAACCTTCATGCCAAAGCCACTCTTTGGCGATAACGGTTCAGGTATGCATGTTCACCAATCACTCTGGAAAGATGGAAAGCCATTGTTCTTCGGTGATGGTTACGGCGATCTTTCAGACATGGCCCGTCACTATGTCGGTGGTCTTCTCAAGCACGCTCCATCATTGCTTGCTTTCACTAACCCAACTGTTAACTCATACCGTCGCTTAGTCCCAGGCTATGAAGCACCAGTAAATCTTGTTTACTCTGCACGCAACCGCTCGGCTTGTATCCGTATACCAATTACAGGATCCAATCCAAAGGCGAAGCGCATTGAGTTCCGTTGCCCAGATCCATCATCAAATCCATATCTAGCATTTGCTGCGATGTTAATGGCCGGTCTTGATGGAATCATCAATAAGATCGAACCACCTGCCCCAGTAGATAAAGACTTGTATGAATTAACTGGCGCAGAAGCGGCAGCTATTCCACAAGTTCCAGGATCACTGGATGAAGTACTCAATAACCTAGAGCGCGATCACGAGTTTTTGCTCAAGGGTGGAGTATTTACAAAGGACCTTATCGAGACATGGATCGAATTCAAGCGCAAGCAAGAAGTTGATTATGTTCGCTTGCGTCCACATCCAGCTGAGTTCGAGCTGTATTACGACATCTAAAAACACTTCCAACAATGCCCGTGCCAATTGGTACGGGCATTGTTGTATCCGGACATAGTAGATTTATGCCATGTTCCTAGAAGCCCTAATCGCCATCTTCTTCTTCCTAGTTGGTCTAGAGATTAAGAATGGCATCAAGGATTTCAAGACAGCCGTTGTTCCCATCGTTGCAGCTTTAGGGGGCATGATTGTTCCGGCCAGCATCTATCTACTTATTAACCCGGGCTCTCATGTCTGGGCAGCATCGATGCCCACAGATATCGCACTTGCACTTGGCGTTCTCACGTTGTTGGGTAAGCGAGTCAATCCACATGTGCGCTTATTTCTCTTAACCCTGGCTATTGCCGATGATCTCTTTTCTCTCATCGTCCTAGCAATCTTCTATGGCGATGATCTTGAACCCATTAAGGCTTTAACAACTCTAGGCGCTGCGGCAATCGGCTTTATTCTGCCCCTGCGTACTCATCTGTTGCACAAGATCATAAAAGTTCTAACCCCAGTTTCAACTTTTTTCATTGTGCCTGTAATTGTTATTGTGAATATTCCATTAGATATCAATATCAGCGCATTCACATCACAGACAACAATCGCCATCATCATGGCCAGATCCGTGGGCAAGATTATTGGAATTACCTTATTTGCTTGGTTGGTGTTGCGATTTGGTGGTCATGCAAAGATTGGGATAAAAGAAATCACTGGCGTGGCAACCTTGGCAGGCATGGGGTTAACAGTTGCCTTAGTTATTGCAGACATCGCTGCAGGATCGGAAACCGAGTTAGATCAAGTAAGGCTAGGTCTTTTTGTTTCGGCCATGCTTTCAGGTCTAGCTGGATATATCTGGCTTAGAAGGACTCCTGCGCAGCTATAGATTTTCTTGAAAAAACAATGTGACCAACAAAACCAATAATAAGAGCTGCGATAACTCCTACATTTGCATAAGCCCAAGCGCCTTCTTTTCCGCCAATAAGAAAGAGCAGATAACCCTGCCACGATAGCCACGAGGCAAAAGTATTCGTTACAAATCCCCAGCCAACTATTGTTCCGATAATCATTAATACGATAGATCCACTGTTGATTGATCCATACATCCCTTGTGGGTCATACAAGTCCCTTTCGCTGTATGCCTTCTTTCGCATAATGACATCTGCAACGAAGATTGCTGACCACACTGCAACAGGAACACCAAGTGTGATTAGAAATCCCTGGAACGGATAGAAGAAATTGTCAGCTACCCAAACGATATAGATACACCCTACAAGCATGATAAACGCATCGATTATGGCTGCTTGATGTCGTTTGATTGGTACGCCAATTGAAACTAGGGCTAATCCTGAAGAGTAAAGGTCAAGAATCGCTCCACCAACTAATCCCAAAATCGCAACAAGAGCAAATGGAATTAAAAACCACGTTGGCAATAGCGAGGTCAAAGCACCGATTGGATCCATAGCAATTGCTTCGCTGAGATCTTTGCTGCTAGCAGACAGGGCTGCACCATAGATAACTAAAATGATGGGCACAACCGAAGCTCCAAATACAGTCCATCCCACAACTGCTTTACTTGAAACAGATCTAGGAAGATAACGAGAGTAATCTGCAGCGCAATTAACCCAACCAAGTCCAATACCGGTTACACCGAAAATGAGCGCACCGATGAAGCCTTGAGTTGGGCCATCCTTGATCGCAGTTACTGCACTCCAATTAATCGTGTCGATAGTTAGTGCGATGTAAACAAGCGTCATGACAACGGTTATTACCGTTAATATTTTCTGCAACTTCATAATTACGCTAAATCCGAGAACTCCACCAAAAACGGTGAGTGATACCGCTATTACAAACCCAAGGATCAAAGCAAGGTTTTGGTCTACTCCCCCAATTCTAGAAAAGACAGTCCCTGTTGCCAGGGTAGCAAGGGAGACTAAAACTGTTTCCCATCCGACGAAGATAAAATATGAAAGAAATCCAGGAACGATGCTGCCCTTGACTCCAAAGGAGGCTCGAGCTAACACCATTGTTGGCGCATTTGAACGCTTGCCGGCTAAAGAACTAATACCGACTAAGAAAAACGAACAGATGGTGCCGATGATCGCAGCCCATGTGGCTTGTCTAAATGAGATTCCAAACCCTAAGAAGAAGGAGCCATAGGACAGGGCTAAGAGTGAGACGTTTGCCCCAGCCCACGGCCAGAACAATGACCGCGCAGAACCTTTGCGTTCAGATTCTTGAATCGTATTTGGGCCATTTATTTCGAGATCAAAAGCTGGCATAACTATTTCTTATCCTTTTTCTCTTTGATGATGTATCCGACTGCAAAAATTATGAGAAAGATAATCAAAACAATTCCGCCGATATTTAATGATGATTCATTTTTTGATTCTACAGATTCTTCACTTTGGGCACTCATCATGATTGGGTTTTCCCCCACTGTAAAACTGTAATCACCTTTTACTGGGTGCCCATCCTCTGAAACTATTCTGTAGCGCACTAAAACTAACCCAGTGATGTCAGTTAACTGAAGTCTTGTAGAAATCTTGTTTGCCTCAACAACTGAAGTTTGTGATGAGATTACTTGACCCTGATTGTCAGTAACTGTAATCAAGTTGACTACAGCATTTCCAATAGTTTGCAGCTTTCCATCAAATTCTATGGAAACATCTTGAGGTGCTGTGAGAACGTTTGAACCTGCTGCTGGGGTTGCCTGAACCATTTCCCCGTGGGCAAAGGCTGTAATTGGGAAGGCAAACAGAGAGGCAATAGCACATACAAGGATTTTCTTGATCATTTTTACATCCTAGTCAAGAAAGAAGTCGAGAAGGAAATCCTTTGTACCGGGAGTAACAGAATACTTCTCTAGATTAGTAATTCCTTCTGAAGCCAATAACTCATCATCAACAAAGAAGTTACCTGTGCACTCTGTAGCTGGTCGATTAAAGATGACATATGCAGCATCAGCCAAGATTTCAGGCTTGCGACCAGCAGTTGCATCAATGCCTGGAATCATCTGCAAAGCAGCAGTATCAATAACCGTGCGGGGCCAGAGTGCATTCACAGCAATTCCATCGCGCTTAAACTCTTCAGCCATTCCCAAAACACACATACTCATGCCGTATTTAGCCATGGTGTAAGCAACGTGGTTTTTAAACCACATTGGCTTCATTGAAAGAGGTGGCGATAGGTTCAAAATATGTGGATTGCGTCCCTCAGCTGCTGATTTGCGCAGATGAGGCAACGCTGCTTGTGAGGTTAGAAAAGTGCCACGCACATTGACATCAAACATGAGATCAAATCTCTTTGCCGGTGTTGCATCAGTGCGAGTCAAGTTAATAGCACTGGCGTTATTGACCAGAATATCTATTCCACCAAAGGCTTCTGCGGCTTGGTTGACTGCGGCCTCAATCTGCAATTCATCACGCAAATCGCATTGAATAGCAATGGCTTTCCCACCTGCAGCCTCTATTTCAGCTGCAGCTGTGTGAATAGTTCCCGGCAGCTTAGGATTGGGATCAGATGTCTTAGCAGCGATTGCAATTGAGGCACCGTCAGCGGCTGCACGTAATGCAATGGCTAACCCAATACCCCGAGATCCCCCGGTGATGAATATGCGCTTTCCTGCAAGTGTCATGATTTCCCTTTCTTGGCCATAAACTTCATAAAAGCTTCCATCGCTTCATCTGATTGCAAAGCCATGGCAAAGATCTCAAACTCTGCCTTCATCACCGCTGCCACTGCTTCATGGTTTCGGGCTTTGAGTAAGGCTTTTGTATTAATGATTGCCTGTGGTGGTTGTTCGGCAATATGTTGAGCAATTTTGGTTGCAGCAGCCAATGCATCTGG